>Ga0209510_1001156_pt1 | contig 31163 bp, 28 predicted proteins | sample BiotimSIPDNA_FD_185749 | JGI IMG/M metagenome (GOLD analysis project Ga0209510, IMG submission 185749) | Anaerobic biogas reactor microbial communites from Washington, USA - Biogas_R1 time_0 SIP DNA (SPAdes) (version 2) | ecosystem: Engineered > Bioreactor > Anaerobic > Unclassified | place...
GGTCTCGAGCCAGCAGGCCTCGTTCGGGGCGAGGTGGTCCAGGCATGCATCGATCGCGACCTGGATCGCCTCACCGGCCGAAGCGTGCGGCGCGATCTCGACAGTGACAGCCTTGGTCGAGGGGGAGAGCGCGTTCGAACCGTCGGCTGGACTATCCATTCTCGCAGGGGGGAAGGTCCGGGATGGCTCCGAAGGACGTGAACCCTCTGCCGAGAACGATGTCGATAGAGCCACCTTCCCGCATGTTGTCGGAAAGCACTGCCTCTGGGACGTACACGTCTCGGAAGGTCTCGGCGTAGCCCTGCCCGGGTGGGCCGAAGCGCACCTCGATGGGCACCTGGACATTCGCCGCTAGCGGGTCGTTCGCAACTTTCCCGATCTTTTCGAAGCCCGCTGCGCTCAATTCGTCGGCGGCGCGCCGGGCCAGGCCAGGGATGCTGGTGGAGTTGTAGACGTGCACTGTGATCTTCTTGGGATCCCTCGGTCCGACGCATGTGGCCGAGGGACTCGGCGTGGGTGTGGGCTGGGCGACTGGTGTGGTCGCATCCCCGCCGCTCCGGATGTAGCTCCAGGCCCACCAGAACGCACTGAAGAGGAGCAGCACGGTCAACAGGAGCGTGATCGCCGTGCGGCGCTGGCGGCGCCGCTTGGTCGACAACCCGCTCTCGTAGACGTAGTCGCTCATCCCGATACTTCCTCGCTGTTCACGCGTCCGACAGGTCCGGCTAAGCCTAATGAAGGACGAGCACCCTGGCGTGGAGCGTGGCCCGTTGCTGAAGCGCGGCGCGCAGAGCGCGATGCAGTCCCTCCTCGAGGTACAGCTCCCCCTGGTAGTCGACCACGTGGGCGAAGAGGTCGCCGTAGAACGTCGAGTCCTCCGAGAGGAGCTGGCCGAGGTCGATGCTGCGCTTGGTCGTGATGAGGTCGTCGAGGCGAACCATGCGCGGAGGCACGTCCGCCCAGTCCTTCGGGGTCACCCGCCCGTGGTCGGGGTAGGGACGCGAGTCGCCGACAGCCTTGAAGATCACCTGTGCAGCCTATGAGGTCCGCGCCCCGTCGCGTAGGTCGTGAACGCCACCGATCGCGGTCGTTACCGAACCGCAAGACTCGGACGCTGCCGACTACTGTGGGGCGCGTGAGTGACGACGCTGTGAGCACCCCGAACGACCCGACTCGGGAAGCCGACCCTCCCGTGCCGGCCGACGAGCCGGCTGCGCCCGAGGCCGCCGGGACCGATGTGCCGGCGGCGGAGGTCGCTGAGACTGCTGTCGGGACAGCCGTGGATGCGAGTGCCGACGCCGAGCCCGGGGCGGCCGTGACCCAGGACGCCACTGCCGTCGCCGAACCCGCTCCCGCGGAGCCTGAGGCGGTCGAGACTGCCGCGGAGGCCGAGCTCCCCGCGCTGATCACGCAGATCCGCGACGGGTACGCGTTCAAGGGTGCGACGCTCCACTTCGGTGCCGGCGTCGTCGAGGGGAAGGCGTATGCGGAGGCCCCGGTCCGCATACCCCTGTCCATGATGACCCGGCACGGTCTGGTCGCCGGCGCGACGGGCACCGGCAAGACCAAGACGCTCCAGCTCATGGCGGAGCAGCTCCTCGAGCAGGGCGTCCCGGTCTTCCTCGCCGACATCAAGGGTGACCTGTCCGGGATGGCCAGCCCAGGTGAGATGAACTCCTTCATCGAGACCCGCGCAGCCGAGATCGGTCTTGACTGGAGGCCCACCGCATACCCGGCGGAGTTCTTCTCCCTCGGTGGACAGGGCAAGGGCATCCCGATCCGGGCCAGCGTCTCCCAGTTCGGCCCGATCCTGATGTCGAAGGTGCTCGGCCTGAACCAGACGCAGGAGTCGAGCCTGACCCTGATCTTCCACTACGCCGACACCAACGGACTGTGGCTCGACACCCTCGACGACCTGCGCGCGGTGATCCAGTTCCTCACCTCCGATGCCGGCAAGGCCGAGCTGAAGCAGATCGGAGGGATCTCGTCCGCCACCGCCGGTGTCATCCTGCGTGAGCTGACGGCCTTCGCTGCCCGCGGTGCCGACACGTTCTTCGGTCTGCCGGAGTTCGACAGCGCCGACTTCATCCGGACCCACCCGGATGGCACCGGGGTCCTGTCCCTCCTCGAGCTCCCGAGCCTCCAGGACCAGCCGGAGGTGTTCTCGACCTTCCTCATGTGGCTGCTCGCGGACCTCTTCGCGACGCTGCCAGAGGAGGGCGACGTCGACAAGCCCAAGCTCGTGTTCTTCTTCGACGAGGCGCACCTGCTCTTCAAGGACGCGAGCAAGGACTTCCTCAGCGCCATCCAGCAGACGGTGCGGCTCATCCGGTCCAAGGGCGTCGGCGTCTTCTTCGTCACCCAGTCACCCAAGGACGTCCCCGGCGACGTCCTGGCGCAGCTGGGCAACCGGGTCCAGCACGCGCTGCGGGCCTTCACCCCTGACGACCAGAAGGCGCTGCGTGCTGCGGCGCGCACCTATCCGCACACCGACTACGACATCGAGAAGCTGCTCACCTCCACCGGAATCGGCGAGGCGGTCATCACCGTGCTGTCCGAGAAGGGTGCGCCGACGCCGGTCGCCTGGACCCGGATGCGCTCACCGCAGTCGCTCATGGACCCCTCTCCCGACGAGGTGCTGGACCGGGCCGTGGAGAGCTCGCCGTTGAAGGCGAAGTACTGGGAGGCCATCGAGCGCGAGTCCGCGCTCGAGATGCTGACCTCTCAGGAGGCCAAGCGGACTGCGGAGGAGGAGCAGGCGCGGCTCGAGGCCGAGAACGCCCGGATCCGGGAGGCCGCGGCCAAGCAGCAGGAGAAGGAACGGCTCGCGGCGGAGAAGGCTGCCGAGAAGGAGCGGGCTGCGAGGGAGAAGGCCTCCGCTCGGAGCAAGGACGACCCCGGCATCGTGGGAAGCGTCGTGAAGTCGAGCGCCTTCAAGTCGATGCTCCGCTCGGCGGGCACCGTCATCGGGCGTGAGATCACGCGCTCGATCCTCGGGAACTCTCGACGTCGATAGAGATGATTGCGCGCGCATAGGCGCACTCGAGGTCGGGGTCGGTGATCGTGCGCGGAGCGTCGCCGAGTCGGTAGCGCAGCTCCCAGCCGCTGTCGGTGCGCGCGACGAAGATGAGCCGGTCGCCCAGCAGCTCCCGCAGCTGGTCCTCGCGCGGCAGCCAGAGTGCCTGGTCGAGGTTCACGGAGTCCAGCGCCCACTCGGTCGTCCCGTTGAAGCCGAGGATCGACTGACCGTCGAAACTGTGCACCTCGACCGTGAGGTCGGAGATCCAGAACACCTCGTCGGTGAGCAGCTCCTCGTCGATGATGAAGCGGTCACCGGCCTGCGGCTGCCAGAGGACTCCGGCAGCAAGCAGATCGCGCGCGAGCTGGAGGGTGAGCACGTCCCCCATCCTGGCACCGGACCGCCGCCTTCGGCGTCGTCACTGCCCGAGCGCTTCGCGCCGTTCGTATGCGCGGGTCGCCCACGCATACGAACGGCTCAGCGGTGTGAGGAGGCCTAGTGGTGGGTGTTGCGCAGGGTGTCGCCGATGAGATCGAGCACCGATGCGTCCTCGATGGTGCCCGGGATGGCCGGCGTCTTCCCGTCGGCGATCTCGCGCATGGTCTTGCGCAGGATCTTCCCGGAGCGGGTCTTCGGCAGGGCGGGGACGACGTCGACCTGACGCAGCGCGGCGACCGCACCGACCTCGTTCCGGACCCGCTGGACGAGCTCCTTGGTGATCCGCTCACCCTCGGTCTCGGGATCGATGCCGGCCTTGAGGACGACGAGGCCACGCGGGATCTGACCCTTGAAGTCGTCGGCGACGCCGATGACCGCGCACTCGGCCACGTCGGGGTGACCCGCCAGCGCAGCCTCGATCGACCCGGTCGAGAGCCGGTGACCCGCGACGTTGAGGACATCGTCGGTGCGGCCCATGACGAACAGGTAGCCGTCCTCGTCGATGAGGCCGCCGTCCCCGGTGAGGTAGTAGCCGTCGAAGGCCGCCAGGTATCCCGAGATGTAGCGCTCGTCGTCGTTCCACAGCGTCGGGAGGGTGCCGGGGGGCATGGGCAGCTTGATGCAGATGGCTCCCTCGTGACCGGCGGGCGCGGGGTTGCCCTGCTCGTCGAGGACCCGGACGTCGTAGCCGGGCACCGGCACCGAGGGCGAGCCGGGCTTGATCGGCATCGGCTCCAGACCGCGCAGGTTGGCGGCGATCGGCCAGCCGGTCTCGGTCTGCCACCAGTTGTCGACGACCGGGATGCCGAGCCGCTCGCTGGCCCACTCGTAGGTGTCGGGGTCGAGCCGCTCGCCGGCGAGGAAGAGGGTCTTCAGGGAGCTGAGGTCGTACTTGCTCATCAGCTCGCCGTTCGCGTCCTCCTTCTTGATCGCGCGGTATGCGGTGGGCGCCGTGAACATCGCCGTGACCTTGTAGTCGCTGATGACCCGGAAGAAGGCGCCCGCGTCGGGAGTGCCGACCGGCTTGCCTTCGTACAGGACCGTGGTGGCCCCGGTGAGGAGGGGTGCGTAGACGATGTAGGAGTGGCCGACGACCCATCCGACGTCGGACGCGGTGAACCACACGTCCCCGGGACCGACGTCGTAGACGTTCGGGAGCGACCACCGCAGCGCGACGGCGTGTCCGCCGTTGTCGCGGACGATGCCCTTGGGGCGCCCGGTCGTGCCGGAGGTGTAGAGGATGTAGAGCGGATCGGTGGCCGCCACCTCGACGCAGTCGACGGGCTGGGCCGTCGCACTGTTCATCAGCTCCACCCAGTCGAGGTCCCGCTCACCCATCTCGGCGGTGGCCTGCTCGCGCTGGAGGATGATGCACCGCTCCGGCTTGTGGCTGCTGCGCTCGATGGCGGCATCGAGGAACGGCTTGTAGTGCACGACCCGGCTCGGTTCGATGCCACATGATGCCGAGACGATGACCTTGGGCTGGGCGTCCTCGATCCGGGCCGCCAGCTCGGCCGGGGCGAACCCGCCGAAGACCACGGAGTGGATCGCTCCCAGTCGGGCGCACGCGAGCATCGCGATGACGGCCTCGGGGACCATCGGCATGTAGATGACGACCCGGTCCCCCTTGGCCACTCCCAGGCTCGTCAGAACGCCGGCGAACCGGCTCACCTGGTCGAGCAGCTCGTCATACGTGAAGCTGGCGGTCGTATCCGTGACCGGGCTGTCGTAATAGAGTGCGACCTGCTCGCCCCGTCCGTCGCGCACATGGCGGTCGAGGGCGTTGAAGCAGGTGTTCAGGGTTCCGCCCGTGAACCATCGGTAGAAGGGTGGGTTGCTGTCATCGAGGATCTTCTCCGGTGGGGTGATCCACTCGATGTCCCTGGCTGCTGCGCCCCAGAACGCGTCGGGGTCCTCGATCGACCGGCGGTAGGCCGCCTCGTATGCACCGTTGCCCATGGTCCTATCTTCGCCGACACAGGGGTGCTCGCGCTTGTCCTGTGATCCGATCGTTCCGTGGGCGGCGGGCGAGCAGCGACGAGCGGCCCGGGTGTCATCGTCGAGCGGGCCGGGTCGGGTGGGGTGAGTCGAGTGGGTGCGTCGAGTGGGCGAGGTCCGGAAAGCGAAACAGCCCGAACCCCTCACAGGTTCAGGCTGTCGCCGATGTCGTGAGACATCAGGTGGCGGAGGATGGGGGATTTGAACCCCCGAGGGTTTTATCCCAACACGATTTCCAATCGTGCGCACTAGGCCACTATGCGAATCCTCCAACGGAGGAGATTACCCGAGCCGGGGCACAGCCACGAAATCGCTGGGCACGGCCGGTCAGGCCCTCCGATGCTCCACGTCGGCGCACTGCTCCGATTAGGGCAGGTGCCTTCCCGTCCGTAGACTGGGTGACGGCGCCCCGCGTGGTGGTACCTCACTGAACTCCCCCAGGGCAGGAATGCAGCAAGGGCAGGTGAGCTCTTCCAGGTACGCGGGGTGTCCTCGTTCTCCGGCTGAGGAGCCCTGCGACCATCCGCTCAGTGGTGGTGTGCCGCCTCCGCGGCCTCGTGGGTGCCGCAGACCCCGCCGCCGCAGCCACCGGCGCCGCATCCACAGCCTGCGTCGGCGGTGACGGCGCTGTCCACGGTGTCCTCGGCATCGGCCGAGGTGCCGCCACCACACCCACCACCGCAGCAGCCGCCTCCACAGCCACCGGCGGCTGGTGCCGGCCGGTTGCCCTGGTCCTCCCACGCATACGCGAGCGCCTTGAGGATCGAGTCGACGCCCTGCGCGCCGGAGACGCCGTACTTCTGGTCCAGGACGAAGGTGGGAACGGCGGTGATGCCGATCTGGGAGGCGAGGGCGAGGTCGGTGCGGACCTCCTGGCCGAAGTCGTCGGACTCCAGCACCTGGGCCACCGCGGACCCGTCGAGTCCTGCGTCGGTGGCGAGCCGGAGGAGGGTCGTGTGGTCACCGAGAGCGGCACCCTCGGAGTACCAGCCCGTCATGAGCCGGTCCATGAACTCGCGCTCGCGACCCACGGAGCGGGCGTAGTGGTGGAGCCGGTGGGCGTCGTAGGAGTTGCCACCGGTGACCTTCTCCCACTGGAAGTCGAGGCCGACCTCGGCCGCCTGCTCGGCCATGTGCCGGTGCGTCTCCTCCATCTGCTCGATGCTCACGCCGTACTTCTCGGCGATCCGGGCGACGTTCGAGCCCTCGAGCACCGGCGGTGCCGTGCGGTCGAGCTGGAACGAGTGCCAGACCACGTCGATCTCGTCGGCGTGCTCGAACTGCTCGAGCGCGAGGTCGAACTGACGCCGACCGAGGTGGCAGAAGGGGCAGTGGAAGTCGGACCAGATGTCGATGCGCACCCTCATACCCTAAGGCCGGCCCGCAGGGACGTCACTCCTGCGGCCTCCGGGCGAGCGGTCCGTCGCCCCGGCGCGGCGACCCTCGTGGGGAGGACTGCTGCCGCCATGGCGACAGTCATCCTCCTCACGAGGCGTCACCCCAGCACCTGTGGACGCTGGTCGGATGACACGTCACACTCTGCTTGGATTGGGGGATGAGCTTCGACGTCGATGAGGTCCTCCGCGCCCTGACGATCGAGGAGAAGGCTGCGCTGACGATCGGGCGTGGCCCATGGCGGGTCCGGCCGATCGAGCGGCTCGGGGTGCCCGGGCTGACGCTCTCCGACGGCCCGCACGGGGTGCGCAAGGCCGCCAACCTGGACGACCCCAAGGCGCGCGGGACGCTCGAGGCCACCTGCTTCCCCACGGCCTCGCTCCTGGGCTCGACGTGGGACGTACCTCTGGTGGAGCAGGTGGGTGAGGCCCTCGGGGCGGAGGCCCGGGAGATGGGCGTCGACGTCCTGCTCGGTCCGGGCGTCAACATCAAGCGCACCCCTCTGTGCGGACGCAACTTCGAGTACTTCAGTGAGGACCCGTTGCTGTCCGGGGCGATGGGTGCTGCCTGGATCCGCGGCGTGCAGAGCCAGGGAGTCGACGCCAGCGTCAAGCACTTCGCCGCGAACAACCAGGAGCACCGCCGCTTCTCGATCGACGCCATCGTCGACGACCGCGCGCTGCGGGAGATCTACCTCCCGGCGTTCCGCGCCGCCGTGGAGGCCGGCACGGCGACGGTGATGAGCGCATACAACCGCCTGAGGGGAACGTATGCGACCGAGAACCCCTGGCTGCTCACCCACCTGCTGAGGGAGGAGTGGGGGTTCGAGGGGGCTGTCATCTCGGACTGGGGTGCGGTGAACGACCGCATCGCGTCGCTCGAGGCGGGCATGGACCTGCAGATGCCTGAGGACGGCGCCGACCGGATCGCCGAGACCGTCACCGCTGTGCGGCAGGGCCGGCTCTCGCGGGAGTCGTTGGACCGCGCGGCCCGGGCCGTCCTCACACTGATCGCCCGGGCCGACGATCACCGGCGCGTCGCCCGGGAGCCGGTCGACCGCGACATCCACCATGAGCTCGGCCGGGTCGTCGGTGCCGCGGGCGCAGTGCTCCTGCGCAACGAGCTGATCGACGGTGCCCCGCTGCTGCCCATCGAGCCACCGGCCGAAGGGAAGCCGATGCGGATCGCCCTCATCGGTGCCTTCGCGAGCGAGACGCGCTACCAGGGATCGGGCAGCTCGCGGGTCATCCCGACGCGGAAGTCCAATCTGCGCGACGAGCTGCGCGAGCGGCTGCCGGGGGCGGTCGTGCGCTACGTCCCCGGCTACCGCCGCCACGACGCGCTCGACAGTGCGCCCATGCGTCAGGTGGCGGTGCGGGAGGCGGCCGAGGCGGACCTCGCGCTCGTGGTCGTCGGGCTGCCCGAGTACGCCGAGACCGAGGGCCTGGACCGCAAGGAACTCGACCTGCCGGCGCCGCACGACGCGCTAGTCCGCGAGTGCGTCCGGGTGAACCCGCGCACCGCGGTCGTGGTCGTCTCGGGCTCTGCCGTGGCCCTGCCGTGGCGGGAGGAGGTGCCGGCGGTGCTGCAGGCCTACCTCGGTGGACAGGCCGCGGGCGCCGCCATCGCGGATGTCCTCACCGGGGTGAGCGATCCCGGAGGCCGGCTCGCCGAGACCTTCCCGATCGCCCTGTCCGACAACCCGGTCCACTCGATGCCGTTCGGGCCACGGCAGACCGAGTACCGCGAGTCGATCTTCGTCGGCTACCGCTGGTACGCGACCGCCGAGGCGCCCGTTGCATACCCCTTCGGTCACGGCCTGTCCTACACGACCTTCGAGTGGAGTGACGCCGAGCTGAGCGCGGAGGACGTCACCGCGGACGACCTCGTCGCGGGGCGGCTCGCGGTCTCGGTGACCGTGACGAACACGGGCAAGCGCGATGGCAGCGACGTCGTCCAGGTGTATGTGTCGCGGCGGGACCCAGGGATCTTCCGGGCCAGCAGGGTGCTGGGCGGGTTCGCGAAGGTGCATCTGGAGCCCGGGGCCTCGCAGCGGCTCACCATCGAGGTCGACAGCAGTGGATTCCACCACTGGGACACCCGTCGACGGGACTTCGTCATCGAGCACGGTTCGTATGAGGTGCTCGTCGCGGCCTCCGTCAACGACCCCCGCGCCAGGCTCGCTCTGCAGGTGCGCGACGGGTTCGAGCCGGACTGCACCGACGCGTGCCGCGCATACCGCTCGCTCCACCCGGCCCACGTCTTCTCCCGGCGTGCCTTCGAGGAGCTGCTCGACGAGGACCTGCCGGACAACTCACCTCCTCGGCCGGGCGAGTACACCGTGAACACACCGATCGCCGACATGCAGAGCGTCATGTTCGGCAGACGGCTGCGCGAGCTCATCGCCACCGCCATCAAGCGACGCAGCACTGACGGAACCGTGTTCGGCGGCGACCCGGCCGACTTCGCGATGGAGCTCGTCCCGCGGATCACGCTGCAGGAGGGCCTGACCCCCGAGATGGTCTCGACGCTCGTGGACGCCGCGAACGGGGACTGGCGCAACGCCATGAAGGACGTCAGGGATGCGGTCAAGGCGCTCGCGGGCACGCCCCGGCAGCGGCTCTGGCGGCGGATCAAGGGCGACGACTAGTCCGGTGGGTATGCGGGCTCCGGCTCACCGGATGCCCTGTCGGCGACTGCGGCTAGTCTTTCGGGCGTGAGCCAAGCCCTCTACCGCCGCTACCGTCCGGAGACGTTCGCAGACGTCATCGGCCAGGAGCACGTGACCGGGCCGCTCCAGCAGGCGTTGCGGACCGGGCGCGTCAACCACGCCTATCTGTTCAGCGGTCCGCGCGGGTGCGGCAAGACGACGAGTGCCCGCATCCTCGCCCGCTGCCTGAACTGTGAGCAGGGGCCGACCGACACCCCGTGCGGCACCTGTGACTCGTGCGTGGCGCTCGCCCGCGGTGGGGCCGGCACCGTCGACGTCATCGAGATCGACGCAGCGTCGCACGGTGGCGTCGACGATGCCCGCGAGTTGCGGGAGCGGGCCTCCTACGGTCCGGCCCAGAGCCGCTACAAGATCTACATCATCGACGAGGCCCACATGGTGACGACGCAGGGCTTCAACGCCCTGCTCAAGATCGTCGAGGAGCCGCCCGAGCACGTGAAGTTCGTCTTCGCGACGACCGAGCCCGAGAAGGTCATCGGCACGATCCGCTCGCGGACCCACCACTACCCCTTCCGGCTGGTGCCGCCGGCGCAGCTGCAGGACTACCTCGCGTCGGTCTGTGCGTCGGAGGGCGTCCAGGTCGAGCCGGGGGTGCTGTCGTTCGTGGTGCGCGCGGGCGGTGGCTCGGTCCGCGACTCGCTGTCCGTCCTCGACCAGCTCATGGCCGGCTCCGGACCTGAGGGGTTGACCTACGACAGCGCCGCCGCCCTCCTCGGCTTCACCGACGGCGAGCTGCTCGATGCGACCGTCACCGCCCTCGGGCACGGTGACGCTGCCGCCGCCTTCGCCCAGGTCGACAGGGTCATCGAGACCGGACTCGACCCGCGGCGCTTCGTCGAGGATCTCCTCGAGCGGCTGCGCGACCTCATCATCTGCGCCGCGATCCCGGACGGCGCCGAGGCAGTGCTGCGCACGGTGCCCGCGGACCAGCTGGAGCGCATGTATGTCCAGGCCGGCTCGTTCGGCCCGGGCGCCTTGTCCCGCGCGGCCGATGTCGTCAACAGCGGTCTGACCGAGATGACCGGCACCACCTCGCCGCGGCTGCAGCTCGAGCTGATCATTGCTCGGCTGCTCCTGCCCGGTGCTGCCGGACCGCAGGGGTATGCCGCCCGCCTCGACCGCATCGAGCGGCGCCTCGACATGTGGGTGCGGGAGGGGGAGGCCGGCGCAGCACCTGCACCTGCACGTGCGCCTTCACCTGCGCCGGCAGCGGGACCGGCGGCTTCGGCACCCGCTGCTCCGGCACCGGGTCCGGGTCCGGGAGCTCGGGTAGGCGCGGGTGCCGGCGTGTCCAGCCCTGAGGCCGCACCGGACTCCGTGAGTGCCCCCGTTGGTGGGTCCGCTGCAAGCGGCCCTGCCGCACGTGGTTCGGCTGACAACCTCGCCGCCGCCGGTGCCCCCACCGGTGCTCCGCCCAGCCCGGACGCACCCGCTGTCGGCACCGCGGCCGCTCGAGATGATGCTGCGCCAACGACCTCACCTGGCACGGGTGGCCAGGGCGCTGCTGAGCCTGGCGCTGGTCGACCTGGCGCTGGTGGACCTGCTGTCGGTGGGTCTGGTGCTGCCTCGCGAGCCGGAGAACACGCCGGCGGTGACGACCCCGCGCGCGCCACCGGAGGTCCGGGTGCTGCTGGGCCCCACTCACGGGCGAATGCCGGGGGTTCCGCCCCCGCAGCTCCCGGCCTGGCCGCCTCGCCGACTGGCGGTTCCGGGACCGCTGCGGCTGGGACGTCTGGCGGCCCGGTACCTGCCGCGAGCCCTGCTGCCGGCCGCGACCAGGCCGCGATCGTGCGTGCCTGGCCGGACATCCTCGACTGGCTCTCCCGTCACAAGCGCGTGACGTGGACGCTGGTGTCGGCGAGTGCTCAACCGTTGTCCTTCGACGGGACCCGGCTCGTGCTCGCGATCGAGACGGCGGGGCTGGCCGAGACCTTCCGCAAGGGCACCCACGCGGCGTTCGTGCAGGAGGCTCTCATGGAGGTGCTCGGCATCGATGCCCGCGTTGAGGGGATCACCTCCCCTAACGCTCCGGACGCAGCCCGCACAGGTGCTTCAGCGGGAGGTCCCATCACCTCCCCGTGGGCGCGGACCGAACCGGCGACGGCCACGCCCGGCACGGGTTCACCTCCCGCTGCGTCACCCGCGCCGGAGCGCGCTGCACCAGATCGAACCCAGGGGACTCCCGCACCTGATGGGCGAGGCGCGCCGAGCAGCAGTGACGTCTCGGCCGCTCCCGCCGTCATGCCGCACGCTGCTGCGCAGCCACCGACCGCGCCGGCCTCGCCCTCCGGTGGAAGCGACTGGAGCAGCGCTCCGCCGCCGTCGTCCTCCGCGCCCTCCTGGGCCACGGACGACGCTGATCCGCTCGAGTCAGCGCCGGTGCGCACCGCGCCCCACCCTGTCACCGCGTTGGATCAGCCGGGGCTGGCCCCCGTCGTGCCGATCCACTCCGCCATTCCCGCGCCCACACCGCCCGTGAGTCTGGCTCCCAGCGCAGTGAGCCCGGTTCGTGAGGTCGTCGACGACCCCGAGGCCATCAGCGAGGACGACGAGGACATCGAGAGCACCGGCGAGGTCGGCCAGGCGGTCGTCGAGCGCCTGCTCGGCGGGACCGTCATCAAAGTCGACGAGGACGACTGACAGCTCCATCTGTCGCCAGCCTTCTCGGCGCGCAGTCTCCGGCCCTTCAGTAGGGAAGCGATCCACCCCCTGCCTCGCTGGCACGGGTGCCCGAGCGCGCCGCGTCCCACGCTCGCACGCCCACGCGCCGTCCTCGCTGTCAGTGGGTGGTGATGTGCGCGCTGCACCGCACGCTGGCACTCCCATGCGACGTCGTCGCTGTCGGTGGGTGCTGGAGCGCGCGCTGCAGCGCATCTTCGCGCTCCCAATCCTCAGCGTCCGCGTGAGTGGGTGTCGGGGAGGGCGTTCCGTGCGCGTGCGCACTCCCACGCGCCGTCCTTGCTGGCGGTGGGTGCTGAGGCGCGCGTTCCATCGCACGTTCGCGCTCCCACCCGCCGTCCTTGCTGGCGGTGGGTGCTGAGGCGCGCGCTGCACCGCGCGTTCGCACTCCCGGACGCCAGCTTCGGCGTCACCGGGTGCTGGAGCGCGCGTTCCATCGCGCGTTCGCACGCCCAATGCTCAGCGTCCTCGTGAGTGGGTGTCGGGGAGGGTGTTCCATCGCACGTTGGCACTCCCACACGCCGTCGTTGCTTTCAGTGGGTGTCGGGGAGGGCGTTCCATGCGCGTTCGCGCTCCCAATCCTCAGCGTCCTCGTGAGTGGGTGTCAGGGAGCGCGTTCCGTCGCACGTTCGCACTCCCATGCGCCGTCCTCGCCGTCGGTGGGTGCTGAGGCGCGCGCTGCACTGCGCGGTAGCTCTCCCACAGGTCGGGGCCCGTGTCGGTGGGTGCTGGAGCGCGCGGCCGCTGCGCTGTGCCGGGTCGCCCAGTGCGACGGGAGCGACTAAGTTGGCTCATCGTGGTCTTCCGTGCGGTCCGGCAGGTGCTCATCCCCTTGAGCCATGCGGTGTACCGACCCACGATCGAGGGCCGCGAGAACGTGCCACGCACTGGCGGGGTCCTCCTGGCGAGCAACCACCGCTCGTTCATCGACTCTTTCGCGATCCCCCTGGCGACACCTCGGCCGGTGAACTTCCTCGCCAAGTCCGACTACTTCACCGGCTCGGGTCTAGGTGGTGCGTTCCGTCGGTCGCTGTTCACCGCAATGGGTGCGATACCGGTCGACCGCAACTCGGCCAGTGCTGCGCAGGAGTCGCTCGATGCGGCCCTCGAGGTCATCAAGGCGGGCGGTGCGTTCGGCATCTACCCCGAGGGCACTCGGTCCCGGGACGGGCGGTTGTACCGGGGCAGGACCGGGGTCGCGTGGTTGGCCCTCGAGGCAGACGTCCCCGTCGTCCCCGTCGGTCTCATCGGGACGGAGAACATCCAGCCCGTGGGTGCATCCATGCCACGGATCGCCGAGGTCACGGTGAAGTTCGGTCGACCGATCCATCCCGAGGCCTACCGGCACCTGCCGGCCGGGAAGGCCCGGCGTCAGCTCACCGACGACGTCATGGCAGCGATCCAGGCCCTCACCGGACAGGAGCCCGCAGGGGTCTACAACGAGGTGTCGTCGCGCTAGCGGGCCAGGTTGGGGGAGCCCTGCGAGCCGCATACAGTGGTGGCATGTCGACCCAGACCTTCTACGCCACCGGCCTCACCTGTGGACACTGCGCAGCCGCTGTCACCGAGGAGCTGAGCGCCCTCGCGGGTGTCGAGGGTGCCGATGTCACTCCGGTGCGGGACGGCGTCTCCAGCATCGTGGTGACGGCCGACCGCGAGGTGAGTGACGGCGAGGTCGCGCACGCCCTGGACGAGGCCGGAGGCTACGTCCTCGTCGACGGGAACGGCTGACGCGTGGCCGGGTACGTGCCCCGGTGCCGGGACCGCCGTCGTGGACGCACCCACCGGTCGCACACCCGGCGGCCGCAGTGGCACTGTCAGCGTCGACCCCTAGGCTGCTGCCGTGTATGACGGCGCCGTCCAGGACCTGATCGACGAGCTCGGGCGGCTGCCCGGGATCGGCCCCAAGAGCGCCCAACGGATGGCCTTCCACCTCCTGGCCGCCGACCCCACCGACGTGACCCGCCTCGTCCAGGCGATCCAGGCTGTCAAGGAGCGCGTTCGGTTCTGTGAGGTATGCGGCAACGTCGCCGAGGGCGAGCGGTGCAAGGTCTGCCTCGACCCGCGACGCGACCAGCACGCGATCTGTGTGGTGGAGGAGCCCAAGGACGTCGTCGCGATCGAGCGCACCCGTGAGTTCCGCGGCCTCTACCACGTGCTCGGAGGCGCTATCAGTCCGATGGACGGCATCGGCCCCGCTGAGCTGCGCTTCACCGAGCTGATGGCGCGGTTGGGCGACAGCCAGATCACCGAGGTCATCGTCGCCACCGATCCCAACCTCGAGGGTGAGGCCACCGCGTCCTACCTCGTCCGGTTGCTGTCCGGCTTCGAGGGGATCACCGTCAGCCGGCTTGCCTCAGGCCTGCCCGTCGGAGGCGACCTCGAGTACGCGGACGAGGTCACCCTGGGTCGGGCCTTCGAGGGCCGTCGGGTCATGAGTCGGGCGAGAGTGAGCAGTCCGCCGAGTCCTGGTCCGGGGAGCAGCGACTCGAGTGGTGACCCGCGCGCGACCGTCCCGACCGATCCCAGCAGCACTGACCCGTTCAACACTGACCCGATCAGCACTGACCCGATCCAGACCGACCGGATCAACACCGACCCGATCCAGACCGACCGGATCAACACCGACCCGATCAACACCGACCCGGACAACACCACAGCGCAGAGGCACGGCGTCGGAAGTGGAGTGAGCTGATGAGTGAGGAGCAGGTCCAGACCGTCCCGGTCGACGAGGTCGTCACCGAGCTGGCTGAGGAGTGCGCTCTGATGGCCGGGTCCTTCGTCGATACGCTGCGGCAGATCGCGTCCGGCGAGCATCCCGACGCAGCGATTCCCATGGGCCTGCTCGCGCTCTCGCAGGTCCTCGTCATGGGGGCCAGGCTGGGCGCGATCGAGGACATCGTGCCGACCGACCGCTTCGAGGACGACGCCGGTCCGACCCTCGATCTCGACCCGCTGCTCAACTCGTTGCGGGCCCAGCTCGATGGTCTCGACGACTACACCGACCTCGTCGACCCGGTGACCTCCACCGAGGTGACGGCCGGCTCCCTGTCCGGCGACCTCACCGATATCGCCGAGGCACTGCTGCACGGCCTGCAGCATCACCAGGCCGGTCGGCACAGCGAGGCGCTGTGGTGGTGGCAGTTCAGCTACCTCTCGCAGTGGGGCGAACGGGCATCGATGGCCCTGCGCGTCCTGCAGACGCTCCTCGCACACGTCCGCCTCGACGCCGACGACGAGCTCGTAGCCGAGGCGGAGTTCGAGGCACTCCACCCCTGACCTCGCAGGTGACCTGCCCCGCGGTCCGGATCGCGGCGCGACCAGGACGCGTCTGCCGACGGCGACTAGCATCGATCGCTGAACTGCTCATTACGCACAGGAGAACACGCGCGTGCCCATCGTCGTCCAGAAGTACGGCGGCTCCTCCCTCGCTGATGCCGAAAGCATCAAGAGGGTCGCCCGTCGGATCACAGAGACCCGACGCGGGGGCAACGACGTCTGCGTCGTCGTCTCCGCCATGGGCGACACCACCGATGAGCTCCTCGACCTGGCTCAGGAGGTCAGCCCGCTGCCTGCGCCGCGGGAGCTCGACATGCTCGTCACTGCCGGCGAGCGCATCTCGATGGCCTTGGTCGCGATGGCGATCAACGACCTCGGCTTCACCGCCCGCTCCTTCACCGGCTCGCAGGCCGGAGTCATCACCGACGAGGAGCACGGCAAGGCCAAGATCATCGACGTCACGCCGGGACGCATCACGTCGGCCCTGGCCGACGGGCACATCGTCATCGTCGCGGGCTTCCAGGGTGTGAGCCAGACGACCAAGGAGATCACCACCCTCGGTCGGGGCGGCTCGGACACGACCGCCGTCGCGCTCGCCGCCGCCCTCGATGCCGACGTGTGCGAGATCTACAGCGACGTCGACGGCGTCTTCACGGCGGATCCGCGCATCGCACCGAAGGCGAGCAAGCTCGACCGGATCTCGGCCGAGGAGATGCTCGAGCTGGCAGCGGCCGGCTCCAAGATCCTGCACCTGCGGTGCGTCGAGTACGCCCGCCGCTTCACCATCCCGATCCATGTCCGCTCGACCTTCACCGACAAGCCGGGCACGATCGTCGCAGACTACTCCGAAGGAGAGGCCGTGGAAGCCCCCATCATCGCCGGCGTCGCACACGACGCATCCCAGGCCAAGCTCACCATCGTCGGTGTCCCGGACCGCACCGGAATGGCGGCCACGATCTTCGAGGCCGTCGCTCGCGCCGGGCTCAACATCGACATGATCGTCCAGAACGTCTCCGCGGTGGAGACCGGTCGGACCGACATCTCCTTCACCCTGCCCCGCGCCGATGGCAAGGCTGCGCTCCAGGCTCTGGAGTCAATCCGCGACGTCGTCGGGTTCAACGGCCTGCAGTACGACGACCAGATCGGGAAGCTGTCGCTCATCGGGGCGGGCATGCGCACGAACACCGGGGTCTCCGCGACCTTCTTCAAGGCACTCGCCGACGCCGGGATCAACGTCGAGATGATCTCCACCTCCGAGATCCGCATCTCCGTCATCACCGGCGAGGAGCGACTGGTCGAGGCTGTCCGCGCGGTCCACACCGCATTCGGCCTGGACGGCGAGTCCGAGGCAGTCGTCTACGCCGGCACGGGTCGCTGACCTGCACACATGTGATTGCTTGGGGCTTGCACCCCTGGCTGAGCCCTTGTGCTCCCGCTGAGCCCCCTTGTGGCCGCTGACCGGCACCGCTATGAGAGAGTGAACGGGTGTGCGGGGGGCCCGCACACCTGATCACTGTCGATCGCGAGGTCGGCCTGACCGTTGTCGTCCACCCTGGGAGAACATGGTGAATGCCGCTGGGCCGGTCCTCGCCGTCGTCGGCGCTACCGGAGCGGTAGGGAAGGTCATCCTCTCGGTCCTGCCGCTGTACCGCTACCAGTGGTCCGAGGTGCGGCTGTGCGCCGAGGACGCCGACGTGGGCCGCACCTTCCTGGTGGCCGGTGAGGAGCTCACGGTCCGACCGCTCGACGAGGACTTCTTCGTCGGCGTCGACGTGGCGCTCTTCGACCTGCCCCCTGCGGTGACGCCGCGTTGGGTCGAGCACGCCGTGAGCCAGGGCGTGACCGTCATCGACAACAGCGTGACCTATCGCCGTCACGACGGAGTGCCGCTCATCGTCCCCGAGGTCAACTCGGAGGAGATCGTCAACCGACCTCGCAGGATCATCGCCAACCCTGGCGCCACGGTGATGACGATGATCGACGCCTTGGGTGCTCTCCACAAGGGCTGGGGCCTGCAGTCGCTCGTGGTCACCTCCTTCCAGGCCGCCTCCGGCCTGGGGCGGCAGGGCATCACCCGCCTGCTCGACGAGATCGATGCCGTGGCCGGTCATCGAGACCTCGCTCAGCACCCCGGCGACATCCGACGGCTCATCGAGCACGAGGTCGGAGCCGAGTCGTGCTTCCCGGCGCCCTTGGCCCTCAACGTTATTCCGTTCGTCGGCGACTACTACGGCGACGGCTGGACGAGCGAGGAGGCCAAGATCCGCGACGAGACGCGCAAGATCCTCGGGCTGCCGGACCTGAAGGTCATGGCGACGTGCGTGCGGGTCCCGGTCATCTCGTCCCACTCCATCTCGGTGCACGCGACCTTCTCGAGGCCCATCGAGCTCGACCGGGCCCGACGGGCGCTTCTCGAGGCACCCATGGTCGTGCTGCTCGATGACCCCGAGCAGCGTGAGTTCCCGACTCCGGTCGACGTCGTCGGCGCCGACCCACGCTTCATCGGCCGGCTCCGCCAGAGCCCGGACTACCCGCGCTCCCTCGACTTCTTCATCAGCGGCGACAACCTGCGCAAGGGCGCGGGCCTGAACATGCTGCAGACCGCCGAGCTGCTCGCCCGGGAGCTCTCCGCCGGCAGCGATGCGGAATGATGGAGCCACGTCACGCATACCCGCTCTTCCGACTGTGAAGGTGATCGATCCATGACCGTGCGCACCGTTGCCCTGCTGACCGCCGGCGGACTCGCCCCCTGCCTCTCCTCGGCCGTGGGCGGCCTCATCGAGAAGTACACCGCCCAGGATCCCGATATCCGCATCATCGGCTATCTCGACGGGTACGCCGGCCTGCTGCAGGGGCGCTCGGTCGAGGTGACCCCGGAGGTCCGCGAGAAGGCGCACCTCTTCCACCTGCGCGGTGGCTCGCCGATCGGCAACAGCCGCGTGAAGCTCACGAATGTCGCGGATGCCGTCAAGCGCGGTCTGGTCCAGGAGGGCCAGAACCCGCTCCACGTCGCCGCCCAGCAGCTGAGCACCGACGGCGTGGACGTGCTGCACACGATCGGTGGCGACGACACGAACACGACGGCTGCCGACCTGGCCGCGTACCTGCACGAGAACGGCTACGAGCTCACCGTCGTCGGGCTGCCCAAGACCATCGACAACGACATCGTGCCGATCCGCCAGAGCCTGGGGGCCTGGACAGCAGCCGAGCAGGGCTCGATCTTCGCGCGGAACATCATTGCGGAGCACTCCTCGAACCCGCGCATGCTCATCGTCCACGAGGTGATGGGACGCAACTGCGGGTGGCTCACCGCCGAGACGGCTCGCCGCTATCACGCCTGGGTCGGGGAGCAGGAGTTCGTGAGCGGCTTCGGCAACGACCCGCGCTGCTGGGACGTGCACGCGGTCTATGTCCCCGAGCTGCACCCGGACCTGCACGCCGAGGCCGACCGCCTCAAGGCCCTCATGGACGAGATCGGCTGCGTCAACATCTTCCTCTCCGAGGGCGCCGGGGTGGAGGAGATCGTCGCGGAGATGCGGGCCCGCGGAGAGGACGTCCCCGTCGACCCGTTCGGCCACGTCCAGCTCGACAAGGTCAACCCGGGCGCATGGTTCGCCAACCAGTTCGCCGAGCTCGTCGGCGCGGAGAAGAAGATGGTCCAGAAGTCCGGCTACTTCTCCCGCTCGGCGGCCCCGAACGCGGAGGACCTCGCGCTCATCGACACCTGCACGACCCTCGCGGTCGAGTCGGCTCTGGCGGGGACCTCGGGCGTCATCGGCCACGACGAGGAGCGCGGCGACGAGCTGCGCTGCATCGAGTTCCCCCGCATCGCCGGCCACAAGAAGTTCGACCCTCAGGTCGCGTGGTTCCAGGAGCTGCTCACCTCCATCGGTCAGCAGTAGCCATCCAGAGCGCGGGGTAGGGATCGCCCGACCTCAAAACACTCTCGTGGAAGGGGGCTGTCGTGATGGCGACAGCCACCTTCCCCACGAGTCCGGAAATGGCTCGGTTCGCTCAGCGCGCGCTGTAGATCGTCAGTAGCTCGACCGCGCGCTCGACCGCCGAGGGGTGGGCCGTTCGTTCGCTCGTGAACGCTGAGATGTGCCGTACCGGCGTCGGAGGCGCGATCTCCACGGGAACGGCTGCAGGCGGGTGCGACCGGGACGCCAGCCCCGGGAGCACCGTGATGCCGACGCCCGCGGCGACGAAGGCGATCGCCGTCTGGTGGTCCTGGGCCTGCACGACGTACCGCGGCCGGAAGCCGGCGGCCTCGCAGGCGGCCGTGACGAGGTGGGTGTGGATGCTGCGCAGGTCGTCGTTGGAGATCCAGCGGTCGTCCTGCAGGTCGGTGAGGTGGAGCCGCTCGGCGGACGCCAGCGGATGGTCCCGGTGCACCATGGCGACGTATGCGTCGGCTCGCAGGTCCGTGCGGCGGTAGCCCGGGCGTGGGGGACTGTCCCGCCCCTCGGCCACGATGTCGAGGTCAGGGGCGTGACCGCGAGGCGGGTGGTCGTTGAGGACGAAGTCGAGAGTTAGTCCAGGCATCTCCTTGGTGAGGCGGGATGCGAGGCGCGGCATCCACTCCTCACCGGCCGAGGGGAAGTACCCGATCGTCAGCCGCCCGGAACGCTCTTCGCGCAGGTCGGTGACGACCGACTGCAAGCGGGTGAGAGCGCTCATCAGGTCGTCGCTGGCATCGCGCAAGGTCAGCGCCGCGGGGGTCGGGACGAGCCCGCGGCCTTCTCGGCGGAAGAGCGTCAGGCCGGTCTCCCGCTGCAGCGCCGACAGGTGCTGGCTGACTGCGCTGGACGTGATTCCGAGGTTGTCGGCCGCGGCACCGACAGATCCGCTCGCGAGGACCGAGCGGAAAACGCGAAGGCGGTGGGGATCAAGCACGGGAGAACCTTAGATCAATGATGAAGCAACTCTGAATGGTTACTAAGTAATTTAAACTTGCCCTAAAGGTATGGATCTGTCAAAGTAGTTGACATGAACACCTACTCGTCCACGACGGCGCGGGTTCTGCAGAAGTTCAGCCGGGTCCTGAAGTCCCAGGCGCACAGCCTCGACAAGGTCGACGCCGTCCGAACCAAGCGATCCCACGCCGAGCACGTCCCCTTCCACCGATCCATGACGATGTGACGGAACCTCGTTCCGTACCAACCCCGTTCATCACCGGCCCAGGTCAGCGCTGACCTGGGCTCCTTTGTGTCCGGATTAACCTTGAGAACGTGACGATCCAGGCGAAGGAGACTGCCGCGCTCCGCTCACTGCTCGCGCGCTCGGCGCAGATCGCTCCTGGTCGCATCGAGAGCTACGGTCCCGATCCGGAGCAGCTGATCGAGTGGTTCGGCGAGGACGTGTCCGGTCCCACCCCGCTCGTCCTCGTCCACGGCGGCTATTTCCGTCCCTCGACCGACAGGAGTCATGCCCGGTTCGCTGCAGCGGAGCTCGGGCGCGAGCTCGCCCGTCCGGTCGCCCTTGTGGAGTACCGCCGCGTGAGCGGACATCCTGACGCGTCCACGGCGGACCTGTGTACCGTCTCCGACCTGCTCGAGGGGATCTACGGAGGATCGGCCGCCTGGGTCGGCCACTCCGCCGGCGGCACTCTCGTCCTCCACCGAGCCTTCGACCAGGTCCGCCCTCCGGTGCCGACGGTCGCACTGGCCCCGATCGTCGACCTGCGCCGAGGGCTGCGGGACCGGTTGGGAGACGGCGCGATCGAGGCCTGGCTGGGCGCCCGGACGGCGGCCAAGCCGAGCCGGTATGCGCATCTCGACCCCAGCCGGATGCTCACCGAGGTCCCGGAGCGGCTCCCGTACGTCGTGGCCCTGCACGGCCAGGCCGACGCGACCGTGCCGGTCTCCCAGTCGGGTGAGAGTCGCATAGCTCATCGGCTGCTCGCCGGAGCCCACCACTACGACCTCATCGATCCCGAGTCGCCCGCGTGGGCCGAGGTCGTCCAGTGCATCCGGCACCAGGTGGCCGCCGGGGCCGCCGACCTCTGATCGGTGCTCCTCGGCTGCAGGGGGGTTCCACGCCGGTCAGTGCCGCTCGAGCACCGTCGCGATGACGTCCAGGGCGGTGGCGACCTCGGCGAAGCTCGTCGAGAGCGGGGCGAGGCCGAGTCGGATTCCGTCCGGCTCGCGGAAGTCCGGGATGACGTTCCGGGCCCACAGCTCGGCGCACACCTCCCGGCTGCGGGGATGGGAGATCGTCACGTGGGATCCGCGACGCCGGTCCTCGCGCGGCGAGACCACCCCCACCCCGAGGGGGGCCAGGTGCGAGTCGATTGCGTCGATGACGAAGCGGGTGAGGTCGGTGGACTTGGCGCGGATCTGGTCCAGGCCGGCCTCCTCGATGAGGTCGACGGTGTCGGCGATGCCGACCATCCCCAGCACGGGAGGTGTTCCGGAGATGAACCGACGCATACCCTCACCCGGGCGGTAGCCCGGCCCCATGACGAACGGCTCCGCGTGGCCCATCCAGCCCTGGATGGGCTGCTGGAGGCGGCCCTGGTGGCGTGTGGCGACGTAGCCGTAGGCGGGTGCGCCCGGACCGCCGTTGAGGAACTTGTAGGAGCAGCCGACGGCGAGGTCGACCCCGGTGGTGTCGAGGTCCTCCCGAACCACCCCACCGGAGTGGCAGGTGTCAGAGAGCACGAGCGCCCCGGCGGAGTGGGCGACGTCGGTGATCTCGGCCAGGTCGGCGATCCACGCCGACTTGTAGGCCACGTGGGAGACGAGGACGACACTCGTGCGCTCCGAGACGGCTGCGGCGACCTGCTCCCCGGTCACCCCTGCCGCCGGATCCGGCTCGATCCAGCGCAGCCGTGAGCCCGTCTCCGCCGCGACTCCCTCCGCGACGTACCGGTCGGTGGGGAAGTTCTCTGTGTCGAGGACGATCTCGTCACGACTCGGGTCGAGGGCCACGGCCGCCCGGAGCAGCTTGTAGAGGAGCACCGTGGTCGAGTCACCGACGAAGGTCTGACCGGGTGCTGCCCCGAGGACGACCGATCCGATCCGGTCTCCGAGCGTGAGAGGAAGGTCCATCCACTGCTCGTCCCAGGAGCGGATGAGCCGGGTCCCCCAGGCGCCCTCGATCAGGTCGTTGATCCGGCGCTGGGTGGAGCGGAGGGGTCGGCCCAGGGAGTTGCCGTCGAGATAGGCCTGCACGGCGTTCTCACCATCCCCCATGGGGACGAACCGGTCCCTGGCGAAGGCGATCTCGTCTGCGGCATCGAGCTCGGCAGCCTGCTCGTGCAGGGTGTGGTGTGGAATCGAGGTCATCGCGTCTGCCCCGGGCCGGCGACCTCGACCGCGCCGATCTCGGTGCGCACCGCGAACAGCTCGGGGAAGAACGTGAGCTCCAGGGCCTTCTGCAGGAACCCCACCCCGGACGAGCCTCCCGTGCCCGTCTTCATGCCTATGGTCCGCTGCACGGTCTTGAGGTGGCGGAAGCGCCAGAGCTGGAAGTTGTCCTCGAGGTCGACGAGCTCCTCGCACGCCTCATAGACGTCCCAGTGCTCCTCGGCGTGGGCATAGATCTCGACGAAGACCTGGACGAGGCCAGGATGCGAGACGTGTGCCTTCGTGACGTCTCGGGTGATGACGTCCTCGGGGATGGGATATCCCCGGCGGGCGAGGCAGCGGAGGAACTCGTCGTAGACGCTCGGCGTCTCGAGGAGCTCGGTCAGCAGCGCGTGGGCGCGCGGATCCTGCTCGTGGACCTTGAGCATGCCGGCGTGCTTGTTGCCGAGCGCGAACTCGACCGCGCGGTACTGCCAGGACTGGAAGCCGGAGGCCTTGCCGAGGAAGCCGCGGAACTGGGCGTACTCGGTCGGGGTGAGGGTCGCCAGGACCGACCACTGCTCGACCATGGACCGCTGGATGTGCTTGACCCGGGCGATCCGCTTCAGGCTCATCCGCATCTCGTCCTCCGCGAGCAGGCTTGCGGCAGAGCGCAGCTCGTGCAGCATGAGCTTGAGCCAGAGCTCGCTCGTCTGGTGCTGGATGATGAAGAGCAGCTCGTCGTGGTGCACCGGGTCCGACACCGGGTGCTGGGCCGAGAGCAGCGTGTCCAGGTCCAGGTAGGACCCGTAGGTCATCGTGTCGCGCAGGTCGGTGTGGACGCTGCTCTCGATCTCCCTGGTATTGGTCATCCCCCAAACGTACCCACCGCCGCGAGGGATGCCCCTATCCGCCCGAAGGCTCCTCCCGGTCGGCCTGGGTGTCGTCCTCGTCCGGCCAGGTGCGCACCGCCTCGGCGAGGATGGGATCCACCTCCTGGTCGCCGGCCGCGACGCAGCGGCGCAGCTGGGACCTCATCCGGGGCTCCCAGAACTTGAGGAGGTGGGCGGAGACCTCCTCGGCAGCCTGGTGCGACGGCAGGTGCGTGAACTGGCGGACGATGTCGTGACCCATCCGCAGGACGGCGTCCTGCAGCGCGTTCGGACCGGCGATCATCGCACTGCGCCGTGGTCGGCCAGGACGGCCTCGCCGAGGTGCTCGTCCCCGACCGAGTTCGCGACCTCGATCTGGACGGCGGTGACCTTGTACTCAGGGCAGTTGGTCGCCCAGTCGGAGTTCTCCGTCGTGACCACGTTGGCCCCGGTCACCGGGTGGTGGAACGTCGTATAGACGACCCCGGGAGGCATTCGCTCCGAGACGACGGCGCGCAGCGTGGTCGAGCCGACCCTGCTCGAGAGGGAGACCAGGTCCCCGGTGGAGATGCCGCGAACCTCGGCGTCGGCCGGGTGGATCTCGAGGACGTCCTCGGGGTGCCAGGCCAGGTTCGCGGTCCGGCGGGTCTGGGCGCCGACGTTGTACTGCGTGAGGATCCGGCCCGTCGTCAGGACGAGCGGGTACCGGCGGTTGGTCGTCTCCGTCGTCGGCACGTAGACCGTCTCCACGAGTCGCCCCTTGCCCCGGACGAACTCGCCGACGTGCATTGTGGGGGTGCCGTGGGGGGTGGTGTCGGTGACCGGCCACTGCATCGAGCCCTCGGCGTCGAGGCGCGCGAAGCTGACGCCCGCGAAGGTGGGGGTCGTGGCCGCGATCTCGTCCATGATCTCGGCGGCCGACGCATACGACATCGCGTAGCCCATGGCCGTGGCGAGCTCGCAGGTGATCTGCCACTCGTCCTTCCCGACGCGGCTCGGCATGACGGGTCGCACCCGGTTGATCCGGCGCTCGGCGTTGGTGAAGGTTCCGTCCTTCTCGAGGAACGAGGTCCCGGGCAGGAAGACGTGCGCGAAGCGGGCGGTCTCGTTGAGGAAGAGGTCCTGGACCACGACGAGGTCCATCGCGCGCAGCGCCGCCTCGACGTGGCGCGTGTTCGGGTCGGACTGGGCGATGTCCTCGCCCTGGACGTAGAGACCCTTGAACGAGCCGCCGATCGCCGAGTCGAACATGTTGGGGATCCGCAGGCCGGGCTCGGGCTGGATCGGCACACCCCACAGGTCCTCGTAGATGCTGCGCACCTCGGCCCGCGAGACGTGACGGTAGCCCGGAAGCTCGTGCGGGAAGGAGCCCATGTCACACGAGCCCTGCACGTTGTTCTGGCCGCGCAGCGGGTTGACCCCCACACCCTCACGACCGATGTTCCCGGTGACCATGGCCAGGTTGGCCATCCCCATGACCATGGTCGAGCCCTGGCTGTGCTCGGTCACGCCGAGGCCGTAGTAGATGGCCGCGTTCGGGGCGCTCGCATACAGCCGGGCAGCGGCACGCAGGTCCTCCGCGGGGACGCCGGTGATGTCCTCGACCGCCTCGGGCGCATGCTCGGGGCGGGTGATGAAGGCGAGGTATGCGTCGACGTCCTCACAGCGGGTGCGGAGGAACTCCTCGTCGTGCAGCCCCTCGGTGACGGCGACGTGTGCCATCGCGTTGATGAACGCGACGTTCGTGCCGGGCCGCAGCGGCAGGTGGTAGGCCGCCTCGACGTGAGGGGAGCGGACCAGGTCGATCCGGCGTGGGTCGGCGACGATGATCTGCGCTCGGGCCGTGTGCCCGTCCTTGCGCAGGTGCTGCTTCATTCGGGATGCGAAGACCGGGTGGGCGTCGGTGGGGTTGGCCCCGATGAGGAGGATGACGTCGGCCTTCTCGACCGAGGCGAAGTCCTGGGTCCCGGCCGAGGTGCCGAAGGTCTGCCCGAGCCCGTACCCGGTGGGGGAGTGGCACACTCGTGCACAGGTGTCGATGTTGTTGTTACGGAAGGCTGCTCGCACCATTTTCTGGACGACGTACACCTCCTCGTTGGTGCACCTCGAGGACGAGATGCCACCGATGGCGCCGACGCCGTGCTCACGTTGGAGGGCACGGAAGCCTTGGGCGGCCTTCTGGATCGCCTCCTCCCAGGAGACGACGCGCCATGGGTCGTCGATCGACTCGCGGACCATCGGGTGCAGCTGCCGGTCCGGGTGGGAGGCGTATCCGAAGGCGAACCGGCCCTTGACGCAGGAGTGGCCCTCGTTGGCACCTCCGTCCTTCGACGGCATCATCCGGACGACGGTGGGCTGCTGACTCGGGTCGGGGCTGTCCTGGACCTCGGCCCGGAACGAGCACCCGACCCCGCAGTAGGCGCACGTCGTGAGGACCGAGCGGGTCGGCATGCCGAGGGAGACCACCGTCTTCTCGGTGAGGGCGTCGGTAGGGCAGGCTTGCACGCACGCCCCGCACGAGACGCACTCGGAGTCGAGGAAGCTCGTGCCTCCGGGCGTGATCCGGGAGTCGAACCCGCGGCCCTGCACCGTCAGGGCAAAGGTGCCCTGGATCTCGTCGCACGCGCGCACGCACCGGGAGCAGACGATGCAGGCCGCCGGATCGTATGCGAAGTAGGGATTGGTCGTGTCCGGCTTCTCAAAGAGGTGGCTGGCTCCGCCGAGGCCGTAGCGCACCTCCGCGACACCGACGGTGGAGGCCAGCCGCTGCATCTCGCAGTTGCCGCGTGCGCAGCCCGCGCAGTCGGCCGGATGGTCAGAGAGGTAGAGCTCCATGACGCCCCGTCGCAGCTGGCCGAGCTGCTTGGTCTGGGTGCGCACGGTCATGCCGTCCGTGCATGGTGTGGTGCACGAGGCCGGGGTGCCCTTGGCCCCGTCCACCTCGACGAGGCAGAGCCGACACGACCCGAAGGCCTTGAGGGAGTCGGTGGCGCACAGTCGGGGGATGTCGATGTCGGCCTCCGCCGCTGCGCGCATCACCGAGGTGCCGGCCGGGACGGAGACGTCCCGGCCGTCGATCGTCACGGTGACGACCTGGTCGGAGGTGGCAGGTGGGGTGCCGTAGTCGGGTTCGACGATGAGCGTCATCGGATCGCCTCCTCGGTCAGGCCGAAGTCCTGCGGCCAGTGTCTGACAGCGCTGCGCACCGGCATGGGGGTCAGCCCTCCCATGGCGCAGAGCGAGCCCTTGGTCATCGTCGTGCACAGGTCGTCGAGCAGGGTGAGCTGGGTCCGCCGGGCGCCGTCGTCGGGCGCGTGGATGATCCGGTCGATCACCTCGACGCCTCGGGTGGAGCCGATCCGGCACGGGGTGCACTTCCCGCAGGACTCGATCGCGCAGAACTCCATCGCGAAGCGCGCCATCTGCGCGGCGTCCATGGTGTCGTCGAAGACGACCACGCCGCCGTGACCGACCATGGCCTCTGCCGTGGCGAGGGCTTCGTAGTCCAGGGGCAGGGCGAACTGCTCCGGTGGGACATAGGCACCGAGTGGCCCCCCGATCTGCACCGCCTTGATCGGGCGTCCGGTGGCGGTGCCGCCGCCGAAGCCGTTGACGAGCTCATCGATGCTCAGGCCGAACTGGACCTCGACGATGCCGCCATGCTTGACGTTTCCGGCCAGCTGGAACACCGAGGTGCCGCGGGAACGCCCGAAGCCGAGCGAGGCATACCGCTCCCCGCCGTCGGCGAGGATCATCGGGACGGTGGCCAGCGAGATGACGTTGTTGACTACGGTCGGCCGCCCGAAGAGGCCGGAGAGGGCTGGGATCGGAGGCTTGGCGCGCACCTCGCCGCGGCGGCCCTCGAGACTCTCCAGCATGGAGGTCTCTTCGCCACAGATGTAGGCACCGGCGCCCACCCGCACCTCGAGGTCGAAGGACAGGTCGCTGCCCTGGATGCGCTCGCCGAGCCATCCGTGGGCGTAGGCGATGTCGATCGCACGGCGCAGGGTCGCGATCGCGTGGGGGTACTCACTGCGCAGGTAGACGTACCCCTCGGAGGCGCCCACCGCATACGCCGTGATCGCCATGCCCTCGATGAGGGTGAAGGGGTCGCCCTCGATGAGCATCCGGTCGGCAAACGTGCCGCTGTCGCCCTCGTCGGCGTTGCAGCAGACGAACTTCAGGTCGGACTCCGCGGTGCGGACGGTCTCCCACTTGATGCCGGTGGGGAACCCGGCGCCGCCGCGACCCCGCAAGCCGCTCGTCGTCACCTCGGCGACCACGGCGGCTGGGTCGAACCCCAGAGCCCGACGCAGGCCGGCGAACCCGCCGTTCTGCTCGTAGGCTGCGATGTCGGTCGGCTCGATCACCCCCACGCGGGCGAACGTGACCCGCTGCTGACGGGTCAGCCACTCGTGGTCGTCGACGACGCCCAGAGACGGGGCGGTGCCGTCGAGAACGCCGGTGACCCCGTCGACGGTGACGTTGGCATAGCCGGTCCGGCGTGGGAGGCCGTCCGGCCCGGCTTCCTCGACCTCGACGAGGGGCTCCAGCCAGAGCATGCCGCGCGAGCCGTTGCGCTTGACCGTCGCACCGGCGGCCGCGAAAGCAGTGGCAACATCGTCGGCACCGACCGAGACTGCAGCAGCGTCGCACGGCACCCAGACCGTGGGCTCACCGGTCACGGGCCGACCTCGCTCGCGCCGGCGAGAGCCTGTGACAGGCGCTCTCGGGTGAGCCGGCCCAGGAGCCGGCCGTCGACCATGCCGGCGGGGCCGAGAGCGCAGTTGCCCAGACAGAACACCTCGCTCACCTCCACCCCGGGATCGTCGGCATAGGTCTCGCGCGTGACCGCGAAGAGGTCGTGGGCGCCCACCGACTGGCAGGCCTCTGCGCGGCACAGCTGGATCCGGTGCTGCGCCGGGGGAGTGCGGCGGAAGTCGTGGTAGAAGGTCACCACTCCGAGGACCTCGGCGCGGGACAGGTTGAGGACGTGCGCGATCACCGGGATGTCGGCATCGTCGATGTACCCGTACTCGTCGGCCACCGCATGCAGGATCGGGAGGAGGGGGCCGCGGCGGTTCGCGTGCTGCTCAGCGAGAGCGCGAATGGCCTGGGTACGAGTGGTCGCACCGCCGGTGGTCCCACCGCCTCGGTTCACACCGCCTCGGTTCACACCGCCTCGATCCACACCACCTCGGAGATGCCTGGCATCCATCGAGCGAGCCTCCCGCAGCCTCGTTGTCGCGTGCTCTGTGAAGTTCCTACCCTACGCCGCACCGGTGTGGACGGAAGGGGATGAGCCGCGGGGAGGGCGCGGTTCCGAGCGAAGCACGGCAGCCGGTCGGCGGTGGCTGAGTTGCGACACCGTTGACACGTTCGAGTCAGTGAGCGATGCCTGTCGACGGGGGCCGTGAACCCTTCGACGCCCCCGACGAGCAGAAGAATGTCCTGAGCCGCGACGTCGTGTCAGCGATGTCGCGGCTCAGGACAGATGTCGGGGTGACAGGATTTGAACCTGCGGCCTCTTCGTCCCGAACGAAGCGCGCTACCAAGCTGCGCCACACCCCGTGGCAGTCGCACACCACCCATACGGGCGGCGACACCCGAGGATAACCGACGGGCCCGCACACCCAGAAATCGGTATCAGCCGTCGGCGCCCGAGGCATGCGAGCACGCTCGGCGGATGACCGGGCTCAGTCGCGCGGCACGAGCGTGAGCAGCGAGGCCTCGGGGCGGCAGGCGAAGCGGACCGGGGCGAAGCGCGACGTGCCCAGACCGGCCGAGACGTGGAGCCAGGCCGCGTCATCCGGCTGCGGCTCTCGTGACGCGCGGCTCCGCCAGGGACTGACGTGACTGACTCCGTCGCGGCCGGGAGGACGGTCCCGCTCGACCTTGTGCACACCCGCGCCCGGCCACCAGCGTGAGAGGCCCTTCGCGCGACGGCGGTCGAGGTCGCAGTTGGTGACGATGGCTCCCGCGAACGGCAGCGCGAGCTGCCCCCCGTGGGTGTGCCCTGCGATGACCAGACCGGCGCCGTCGGCCGTCATCGCGTCGAGGACCCGTTGGTAGGGCGCGTGCGTGACCCCGATCGTCAGCGCGGCGTCGGGCGACGCGGGTCCGGCCACCTGCTCATAGCGGTCCCGCTGGATGTGCGGGTCGTCGACGCCGACGAATTCCAGGGGGACACCGGCCACCTCGAGCAAGGTGCGCTTGTTGTTCAGGTCCTGCCACCCACGTCGCGCCATCCCCTCGACGAGGTCGTCGACGGGCAGCAGTGGGCGGTCGTCGCGGTTCTCGCTGTACTTCCGGGTGAGGTAACGGGCGGGGTTCTTCAGGTGCGGCGCGTAGATGTCGTTGGAGCCGAGCACGAAGAGGCCGGGGTAGTCCATGAGGGGGTCGAGGGCGCGCAGCACGGGAGGAACGGCCTCCATGTGACTGAGGTTGTCGCCGGAGTTGATGACCAGATCGGGCTCCAGGCGCGCCAGGTCGCGGACCCACTCCAGCTTGCGGCGCTGTCCCGGGACGAAGTGCAGGTCACCGACCTGGAGGATCCGTACCGGACGGGTCCCGGCAGGCAGCACCGGGATCTGGAAGGTCCGCAGGGCGAACCAGTTCCGCTCGATGACAGCCGCATAAGTCACACCGGCGCCGCCGAGCGCGGCGATCGCGGCTGCCGCCTTCGCGGCCGTGGCCAGAGTGCTCATCACTCCAGTCTCGCACCCGCTGCGAGGTGCTCAGGTCCGGTAATCCCGTTGCGTGGGATGGAAGACTGGACGCCATGAGCGACACCCTCAAGGACAAGGTCCGCAGCGACCTGCACGATGCCATCCGAGCCAAGGAGAAGGTGCGGGCGGCGACCCTGCGCATGGTGCTCACGGCGATCACGAACGAGGAGGTCGCGGGGGATGAGCACCGCGAGCTCACCGACGACGACGTCCTGCGCGTCATCACGCGGGAGGCCAAGAAGCGCCGGGAGGCGGCAGCAGCCTTCTCCGACGCGGGACGCAGAGAGCTCGCCGAGACGGAGGAGGCCGAGCTCGCCATCCTCACGGACTACCTGCCGACGCAGCTGAGCGACGACGAGCTGGGTGCCATCGTGGCCGATGCGGTCGCAGAGGTCGGCGCAACGGGTATGCAGCAGATGGGTCAGGTCATGAAGCTCGCCCAGGCGAAGGCGGCCGGGCGCGCGGAGGGTGGTCGCGTCGCAGCGCTGGTGAAGCAGGCTCTGCAGAGCTAGCCGGTCTGCGCGCGCGGTGGGGAAGGTGGCTGTCGCCATCGCGACAGCCGTCCTCCACGCGAGGGCGATGAGGGGCTACTGGTCCCCGTCGTCGCCACCGCCGCCGGGCGGGCCGCCGCCGGGCGGGCCCTGACCGGGGCCACCCCGGCCGCCGCCCCCTCCGCCACCGCGACCGTCGCCATCGTCACCCGGCGGTTCCTCGGAGGTCGGGCGCGGGTTCTGC
>Ga0209510_1001162_pt1 | contig 31043 bp, 46 predicted proteins | sample BiotimSIPDNA_FD_185749 | JGI IMG/M metagenome (GOLD analysis project Ga0209510, IMG submission 185749) | Anaerobic biogas reactor microbial communites from Washington, USA - Biogas_R1 time_0 SIP DNA (SPAdes) (version 2) | ecosystem: Engineered > Bioreactor > Anaerobic > Unclassified | place...
ACAGCTTCGCCCCCACCTTCTTGGCAATATCAGCCAAAGTGCCCGACCACCACGTATCTTGCCGATGGAGAGGGGTGAGAGCCATGCTCACCAACTCCCGCACAGCATCCCGAAGGTCGGCCTGCTCTGCTTGCGCTACCTCGCGGCCCTTAAGGTAAGCGCTCTGAATTGGTGGGCTTGCCGTCACCCATCGACCATTCTCGTTTCGCTCAACATATCCATTCTGGTCTGCGCGATAGTGATAACCCTGAGGAGTCGTCCACCCTACCCACTCCCTGCTCTCAGCTTCGATCAGCGCATCGAGAGCGGCTTTGGCATCGGGCCAATCTTCAGTAGACGGCTGTACTAGGGAAATAACCCATATCCCGTCAGTGGTTAACTCTTCAACAAACCAGCCTCCCGTATCTCCCCTGCGCCACCGATATGTTCTGCCGTCCTTGCCGATGTACTCACCAGGACTCATGCTTGCCCCCTCTTCCACGGCCCCTCTGTCGCCTTGCTGCAATACTCATCTATGCGGTCTAGGTCAATCACAGCTTCGCCTCCACCCTCTTGGCGACGGTTACAGCGTAATCAAACCAAGCTCGATTTACGACAATCCCGCCATAGTCAACACCACATCGGCTGGCGACCGTCACCGCCTCCACCAACTCCCGCACAGCATCCCGCATCTCCGCCTGCTCCGCCTCTGCCACCTCACGGCCCTTGCGGTAGGCTTTGGGCCAGCGCTTGTCGGTGGGATTCGTCAACCCTCTCCAACAGCAGATGCCTCCTTCATGCCTCACTTGCGGGTCTGAACCGTCTGCCTGGATACGGGCGTTATCGTCGATCTCCACCCACCCCTCGCTCTCGGCCTCGGCCAACTCGTGACGAGCTTTCTCGGCCTTTTCGATGTCGGGGAAACGTGCACACCGAAACCACACCCCGTCGATACGCTCCCTGTGCTCATACTCGTCGAGATCGTGTGCCCATCCGTATCTAATGCCGTTGACTTCGTACTCACCTGGATTCATGTTTGCCCCCTTAATCTCTTGCTCCGGCACCTTGGTACACACTCCATCCTTGAGCAGCGGCCCGTTCCTCCGCCGCTGATTGCATCTCAAACGTCTGCGCCGCTCCATCGAACACGAAGCTCTCCATGCCTGTTTTCCCCATGCGAACCTTAGCGACGATGAAAGCCCCTTCATCCTTGGCCGTCTTGTTGCTCTCGTCCCGCTCCCGGTACACGAAGATGATCTGATCGGCCGCGTTCTCAATGGCTCCCGAGTCGCGCAGGTCGAAGATTCCCGGCACGTAAGCCTTGAGCCGTTCCTGCGGACGTGAGAGTTGCGAGAGACAAAGGACAGCGCATTCATACTTTTGTGCGAGGTACTTGAGCCCGTAGGCGTTGCGGGTGGTGCCCTCCGTCCGCGACAGAGTACCGATATCGAGCAACTGGAGGTAATCGACAATCAACAGATCGGGCCTCAGCGCCTCCGTGAGTTCCTCGATCTCGCTCAGTAGCCGCCGATATACCAGGTTAACGTTGCGGTGGTACGGCATCCCCTCGGCAAGCTCGAATGCGTACTTGTCGTTATGCTCCGGCTTGCCCCCGTAGAGCCTGCCCGTATCGAGGCCGAACCTCTGAGCAACTCGAATCGCAATCTCGTCTGCGGACATTTCCAGGCTGACCATGAGAACGCTATGTTCTTGACGAGCGGCCGCAATCATCGCCTCGATTGCCGCTGCGGTTTTGCCCGTGCCCGGGTATCCCGCCAGGAACGTGATCCAACCGGGACGCATACCCCGCGTGAGCTTGTTAACTACCGGCCACGGATAGTCGATACCTCGCGGCATAGGCGTCTCGGCATAGACGGCGACCGAGCGCACAGCTTCCACCAGATTGACAACCCCATCCGGAAGCGGAGGCCGCAATACAAGTTGCTTGAGTTCGTCGGCCGTTCCCCCGTTGCGTACCCAGTCGGTAACGTCTCCCTTGATCGGGAGCCCGGGAAGATTGAGCACCGTAGCGTCGGCTGCGATCCCGGCAAGCGCCCCTGTTACCAACTCCGCGTGTTGTTTCCCGGCCTCGTCGTTGTCTGGCAGGATCACGACGTGAGCACCGCGCAAAGCCTCGGAACACTCACGCGGCCATTTGCCGGCCCCTCCCGCATTGCACGTAGCCACCAGTCCGAGGGCCTCCAGGGTGTGAACGTCCTTCTCTCCCTCGACCACGAATACCCGGCGCCCGGCCTCTACCGCCTTGCGGACAGTGGGCAGGTGGTAGAGCACCCGCGGGGTGTTCCCCAGGCTCCATTCCCAATCATCGCCCACCGGCCGACGTTGCCGGAAGTCCTTGGGAAAGAAGCGGACCACCTGGAACAGGAGCTTGCCCGCCTCGTCGGTGTAATCGTAGGTGGCAAGGATTTCCCCCTTGCCCTTGGGATCGTCGGGGAATAGCTCCTTCACGTCCAGGCGCAGGGCTTCGAGAATATCTGCAAGTTCGCACCCGGCATGGCAATGCAAAAGAATCCGCCCGTCCGTTCCCTCCGAGACGCTGAGCGACGCCCGCTTGTCATCGTGGGCCGGGCATTGAGCCGTCCATCCCTTACCGGCGCGTTTTACTCCGTGGAGCATCTTGAGCAGATCATCGACGTGAATCATGCTGAACCATACTTTTCTCGTAATTGCTCCATGCCGGACTTCTGCACCGGAATTTCATCGGTCCATCTCTCCCCGTTTAACCAAGTAGACGCCAGCGGAATGAATTGGCGATCTCTCTCGGCCAATATCGGAGCAAGTCGTTCGATACCTTGCAGCACAGTATCCACTCCGGCCTTTTGTATCGCTGTCTTGAATGCCTTGCGAGCCTGTCCCTTTCCCTCCTTACGTGGGTAGAGTTTCCAGAATGCGTCAAATTTGGAGTCGTCCGGCGCTGTGCGCTGGACAATATGTTTAGTCTCTCTTGTATCTATGTATTCAATGGGCACATCCTGGTGTGCCTCGCTCAGCACACTCTCGTGTGCCTCGCTCATTACACTCTCGTGTGCCTCCCCCTTATTATGTGGCCCCTCGTCGTGTGGCAGGCCCATGACTAGGGTTTTGGCTACGCTCCAACGCCCCCATGCCTCATAATTCTTGTTCAGACTCCAAACAGCACTACATCCGAAGGACGGAGCACGTACCTGCTTGAGCACTCCCTCGGTTTTGAGTTCGCTCAAGCTCCGCTGGATGCTGTTCCTGTGCCGCCCCGTGATTCGTTGCAGCAAAGCTTGAGAAATCGGAGCGCTTTTCTTGCCGTGATCGCCATAAGTGCGTCGTATCACTGCCAACACAACTTCTTTGTGGGTAGCGGGCATGTGCGATAGCAGAATCGCGTCAAACAGCTCCTTGGAAAACTGAACGAAGGGCGTAGGCTGAGGGTTAGCCATCGGACTCTCGGTATCTGACGCGGATTGTCCAGTTGTTGCCTTCATCAGGTGATGTCCAAACAATAGAAGCTACGCCAGTTTCTAAGTTCCTATATATGCTTGCGTACTCGCATTGTTCGAAGTTAAAAGCTTCTTCATCGTGTTCCATCAATAAGAGGTAAATGAAAGAACGAAGACACCGTTCATGTTCTTCCAGCGCTGCTATTTGCTGTTGTGCTTCTTTTGTTTTTGCCGCAACTTCGCTTGGATCTATACCGTTAGTCATATTGCGGCATACCGCGAATAAATAGGGTTTCCATTCGTTGTCATATCGTAGTCGTCCAGATTTGATCTTGGGCCCCACAACAGTAAAAGCTTTTTCTACTACCTCGGGCGCATTATTCGCCAGAAGTCGCCTAACCAATGGCTCCGATGGTGCCCAGCTAAGACCGGAAATGTTGTACCAATACTCAATAAGTGAATCGACAGCTCCAGCAAGCAATTTGTCTTTCTGTCGCTTTGCCTTCTGATATCGTTTGAGTTCGGCTATTTCTTGCTGTGTCTTCAACCACATAAGATCAGCATCGGGACGTACGATTCTGTCTCCCAGTGTGCGTTTGCCCTTGCCGCGGTTGCACTTATCACATGCGGTGATGAGGTTCTCTTGTTCATTGCCTCCGCCTTCAGCTACCGGACGGATATGGTCAACTTCAAGAACAACTTGGGGGGGCTGAGCACCGCAATACTGGCAAGTGAAGCTATCGCGCTTGAAGATCTCGAAGCGGAGCTTTTTGGAGAGGGTTTGCCGTTTGGCTTGCGTGGTATCATTCACGTGTCACCTCGCCTAGTTCGAGTGTGTCCGCGTCCCGGGAGTTCACCGCTCGCCGGGACACCTTTGTATCCATCATACCTCTCCCCCCGGACGCTCCGACTCCCGGTAGGCAGCAAGAGCGCGGGCAAGGTTTGCGCTTGCGGGTGGGTCTTGTGCCTCTGCCGCCTCCAGCACAGCCTCCAGCCGCTTCACACGCTCGACTTCGGCAGCGGTGCGAGGTAGGAAAGCACTCTCCAGTGCAATCCTGACGTTGGAAGCTAAATGCCAACCGTCTATGTCGTCGACCAGTGCAAGACTGTCCCGCAGGAGTCTGTTCTCGGCAAGCAGAGCATCGCGCTCCCCTTGGCACTTCCCGAGCGCAACCGCGCTGGAGACGCCACGCTGTATCGCCTCGTCCCGCTCGTCCATCGCAGCCAGAGCGGTTTGGAGGGCTTCGCGCTGTCCCGAGTCTCGCAGGTACGAGGGGTCATCCGGCTTGACTCCGGACCAGCGTTTGAGCCGCCGCTCCACTTCTTCACGAGTCAGCATCCGAGCCTCCCCCCTCAATGCCGAGAAAAACACGGGCTTGGACAAAAGCACAGTCCGACTCGTGCCGCATGTTGGGATAGTCAAACGCGCAAAACGGACAGGCAGAATACTCACTGTCGTACTGCAACGGGTCCATGTCGGTCCACACCCATAGCAACGCCCGCGCCTGCTCAAGCTGCGATTCCAGAGTGACGATGCGGGCGCGAAGAGCGATGTTCTGTTCTTCTTCATACTTTCGCGCTTTGCTCATTCCTGGGCCTCCAGTTCGGTAAGGGCGGCACGCAGGTCTTCCATATATTCCACGACAACCCACATCTTCATGATGCCGTATGCAGCGGGCATCGCGTCATCGATTACCTTCGCCGCCTCCGCCACTTTCAGCAAGGCGCGAAGCTCACGCTCCCAAATCTGCGGGGCGGTCTCATCCGAGTAGCCGTACCTCATACGCTGGCGATCATGTCGCCTAAGCCGCGCCTTGATTGACTCAATGCTCATGCTCCCCCTCCCGTCACCATCACCCAAATCATCAGAGCTGTCATGGCCAGCACAGCCAGGGATATGCAGGTAAACACCAAGACGAACACCCAGTCATCAATTCTCATCTTCGATCATCTCCCATAGCCAATCAGTGTATTTCTCCCTCGCCGCAGCCCGCGCCGCATCCGCAGCCCACGCCGCATCCGCAGCCCGCGCCGCAGCCGCCTCCAGCACAGCCTCCAGCCGCCGCACACGCTCGACTTCGGCAGAGATCAGAGAAGGGATTGTCAGGACAGCACAGGCGTCACCATCGCTGCATCGGCTGCACCAGTAGTCCCCTTCGCAGTACGATTTACGCTGTCCATCTATCTCACAGTGGAACACATGAGCCTCCAGCGCCTCTCTCAGCAGCCGCCCCTCTGCTGCGAGAGCATCCCGGTCGGCTATAGCTTCCTGATATTTGCTGTAGTAGCTGACGGCCATCTGTGAGTCACGCTTTTTGGCTGTCAGTATCTCGTCCCGCTCGTCCATCGCAGCCCGGTACTCTCTCAACAGCGTCTTCGCATCAATGATGGACGCCCAGTAGCGCACCATCCCGCCGTGTATTTCAAAGTCGCTGAGGTTGCGTTGCAGGGTGTTCTCGATGCGCTCCACTTCCTCACGAGTCAGGCTCATGCTCCCCCTCCCGTCACCATCACCCAGATCATCAGAGATGTCAGGGCCAGCGTAGCCAGGGATATGCAGATCATCGCCACGGCGTACAGCCAGTCGTCAATTCTCATCACTCCCCCTCGACATACTCGATTAGCTCCTCCAATGAGTGCACCAGCCAATACGCTCCTCCGTGTACCTCAAGTGCGTTCTGGTATTCCATCTGGCGTGCGCTTTGCCGGCCCCTTGCCGTCTTTACCTCGATCTCGACTGTGCGGCCGTCCTTGGTCGCTGTCATGTCGGGCAGGCCCGGATAGCAGCCGAGCCCCTGAAGGTTCCAACGCACGAACCAACCCCGTAGACTGAGATAATCCCGTACCTGATGTTTGATCTTGGTTTCCGGCTGGGTGCCGCCCTGTTTGGTGAGCAGACGACGCCCTTTCTCAGTAGATACGCGCTCTACCATGTCGTCACCCAGTACCAGAGCCGCCGATACCACCGCACTCCCCGATACTCGGGAAAGCATCTCCGCAGGTCCGCACGTTCGCGGGCCCGGTAATGGATGTATTCTCTAATGGCTCGGTCGAGGCTATCCATCTCTAAACCTCCATCTTAAGCTGAGCCTTTTGGCCGAGTACCATCTGCCGAGGATTTACAGGGGTTTCGTCCTCTGGCGGGAACCCCCGACGAACGTACTTCTTACCAGGCTCACTCTCGGGTTTAGTGTTGCCGCAGTGAGGGCAAGGCTCGTAATAAATGTTTCTGCCTGGGTGCTTCGGACACGGATAGAAGTACTTATCTTCCATCTCTACTCTCTCCCATTCCACAAACGTGCCGTCCAACATGCCCCCGAGTATCTCCGCCGCCCACTCCTGCCCGAGGTCCCGGTAGACGCCCTCGATGAATGCGCGGTCTGCGGGGTCGGGCAGGAGGTCCTCAAGGCGTCTACTCTCCGTCATCCCGGCGAGCGTCTGAGATGAGTTCGTCCCAGGTTGCTTTGCCGAGTTCGTAGGCGTCCCAGTCGATCTCGTCAGGCGGGTCAACGGGGGGCTCTGGTGTGTAGATATCAAGCATCACTCATCACCTTCGTCGAAGAGCAAATCGCAGAGACCGTATTGTTCAGGAGGCTCTAGTCCAAGTAACCGATAGCCGTCTGGTATCCATGCCGGGTTGTTATATTCGCCTTCTGGGACTTGAAGGCATCTCGGAGCCAAGATGAATTCGAGGGGATTAGGGCCGGGTGGCAAATCGCAAGGGACGACAAAACGAGGATGAGCCCCTTCCGCCAACGTGCATTCGATTATGAGGTCCGTGTCGGTGAAGTGGATCTTCTTATCACAGCAGCACGCGCATGCTTTGTGAAGTGCCGCCATACCAGGAGATGCTTCGGGCGCGTTCCTCGTTGCGCGGTCTATGTTCGCTCTCTTCTGAGCTTCCCATTCCTCGTCAAGCATCGCCATAGCTCCTAGAACGGGATTCCGTCATTGCCCGAAGTCGCCCCGAAGTCAACATCAGCGAAGTCTCCGGCAGGCGGCGCGGGCTCTGCGGCGGGCTGATCTGTGCACGGGAACACGTCTTGGATCTTGTAGCTGGAACGCGTCACCCCGTCCGAGCCCGTGTACGGATCGTCAACCACGTGGATGGTTCCCACGCGGCCGATGAACTTGTCGGTGTCGAGTTTGAGCTTGGACTGTGGTATCTCCGCTCCGAGAGCCTCGAGCACGCCCTTGAGCTTCCAAAGCGCATCATCGACAAGGGAGGTCATGAGATACCCAACGCCCCCCTCACTGCCCGGCTCGATACTCACGAAGCACCAGTTGAGATAGTCGCCCTTTTTGCCGGCCCTTACCTCGATGCTCTTGACGCGGGCCTTGTACGATCCGGCCGGGAGATACCCGGCACCGGACTCCACGCCGGTGAAGTCAACGTTTAACACTGTCATGCGGCTACCCCCTTGGCTTTGGGTTTATAAGATTCGGGAAACATCACCCGATGAAGGGCATCGAATCCCAGAGGAATGACGGCCGGAACGTTCACGCCGTCCGGCACTCTGACTTTGGCCCTGCGCCCCTTGGACGGGATGATCTGGCCGGGATAGCTAATCCGGCCTTCCTCGTCCTTCTGGGGTCCGGGGCAGTACACGACGGCATCACACCAACCGCAGAGTTCATCGGGGAGGGTCTTGCCGTTCAGCGCCGGACGGGTGACGTTCTCGCCGTCGACTTCCACGTCCTGTGAGAGCGTGATGAATACCACGTTCAGCGGCAGGTCACGAAATGCCCGGCAGAGCTTCCTCATCTTGTCAATGTTTGCTCCCCAGTCCGATTCACTCACGAGATCGTTATAACCCCGCTTGACGGCCGGGAACTTGCGAACGATGTACTCGTTGAGTTTCTTCTGAACCTCGGTCAGTGAGTCGATCACCACGGAGAGGTACTCGTGCTTTTCGTGCTTGAGAAAATTGAATGCCTCCTCCAGGTCCTCCCACTGGTCGATAGTCCATACATCGATCTCGCGGTCTCTCACCGACAGGAGGCCCGACTCGGCTGAGAGGAACAGGGGTTTCGGCCAGGTAGCTCCGGCCGTTGTCTTGCCGCTCCCCGGTGGGCCGTAGAGGACACATTTGGCGTAGTCCAGCGACATGTCCTTGGTGCTTGTGATTTTGGGATTCATGCCGCCTCCTCCGTGTATTCCTCGTGCCGCCTCTCGCGGACGCGGTAGCCGTGGAGCAGTAGATCATCGGAATACTCCAGGCAGAGCGGCTGGAATTGGCACTGGGAGCAGGTTCGATCAACGCTCTTGAAAGTGTGGCCCTCGGCTATCAGCCGGGTGGCCTGGTAAATGCGGTTGCCGATCTCATCTAGCTCCGCAGTGTTCCGATACACCGGCTGCCGGATGAAGAAGGTGTTGCCCTTCTCATGCAGCAAATTGAGAATCTCTTCATAGTCCACCGGGTCCTGGCCGCGCTCGATAAGCGTCTGGTAATACACTTCCTCGGTGGTATCGATGGCCTTGTCCTTGGACGTGGTGCCGTCCTTGAGTTGCTTGGGAATCGTGGGGAGCTTCTTGCGGAGCACGTTGTAGATAACGCCCACGGGCTGGCCGTGCTTATCGACGGCCTCCTGTAGTTCCTTCGGCGCCTCTCCCCGGTTAATCAGTTGCCGCAGCCCCCACAGGTACATGCTGCACTGTTCGTCCATCTGGAGCATACTGATGCTGACTTGATCGATGATCTTCCAAGCCTTGTCTTCCCAGAGCCACAGCTCCCCATCTTTGACGACGATGCCGTCCGGCTTGAATCGGTACTGATACTTGGTGGATGAGCGCCCGCTCGGAGCGACAACCGGCACGTCGGCCTCTAGTTGTCGAGTGACAACCTCCAGCCCCGCGTCGGCCTCTTGCGCCCAAGGAACGTAGAGCCTTGCCACGTCCCGGAGCAGTTGGGTTTTCTCGCGGATGGCCTCCCACTCTTCCTGCATGAGTGTGGCGGCGGACTCGATACGGGCCTCTTCTCTTGTCGCGGCCTCGTCGATCTCCGCAAGCATCACGTCGATATCATGGAGTCCCGTGCGCTTGTAGAAGTCATAAAGCGCGTTCAGCCCGGCGTCCATGACGGTTCCTTCGCGTAGCCCCGGAGACTTTACGACGGGCGATAGGCGCTGGTCGTATTCTAGAAAGCCCTTATACGGACAGCGCCGTCTAGTTCGTAGCTCTGAATAGGTGACATATCGCTTCATGTCACCCCTCCAAAGCTCTTTGGTTTTGACAAACTCATTTCTCTCCCCTTACACTTGCATTGCTACTGTTTTGGGGCCGCTCGGCAAAGCGGCCTCTTTTCCTTTCTCTATGGCCTCCCCTTTCAGTTTGGTTGCCTTGCAGCGGGTGATCCTGCCAACGCCCATAGCATCCAGGCGTTCCAGGTACTGCTGGACCCGTCTTACCGCGTCGTCATTCCAAAGTTCCTGAAAGCTGATGCGTGGGTCCCACGGATTACTCTTGAGCAGGTACGCGGTGTTGTGACCGATGCCAAGCGCCTCTTGCAATAGCCAGCGCGGGCATTCCTCCAGGAGAATGTGCTCGGGCATCCAGCGCAGCTCTCCGGCCTCGTAGAGCGTGTAGCCCTTGCCCTTGCCCTCGATGCGCGACTCCCGCCGACATGCCTTGCACTGTCTCTGGTAGCCGTCCCGAGCACTGCGATCCCGTGAGAACAGGCTCACGTCCTTGGTCTGCTTGCACCGTGAGCACGTCTTAGTCACCACGCACCCCCCGGCACGAACACCACGAGCAGCGCCAGCACGAGCAGGAGAATGAGGGTCTTGATGATTTCGCGTGGTAGGTTCACAACTGAGCCTCCATGATTCTGCGACCGATCCACTCGGCCACCTGGGGTACTACGGCGTTGCCTAGTCCTCTAAGTCGCTCCACGCGAGCGGGAACCCCATGAGCCACTCCACAAATGCCGGATTCAGTTGGCCACCAACGATTCCCGCAAGTAGCGGCTCGTCCTTTCTGTCCCCGCCCCTGCTCGTCTGGCCCCCAGTGGCACAAGCGACAGTCGGGGTTGGATACATGCGGGCTATCGCTGTCGCCAGATCGTCTCCCCCGCTCCCGTCCCGACCTGCCCGCGCAAAGTCCGGGCCGCTGGGTGAAGATTTGGGCGTTGGATACATGCGGGTGTGCTTGCTCTTGTAACCCTTGACCGCTGTATTCAGGTCGCCCCGGTCGCCCCGGTCGGCCATGCCCGCCACCGGGGTAGGCAACAATCCAGACCCGGTAACGCAGGTGCGGGGCACCAACTGCGGCCGCTGGTATGCAATCCCATTCCGCGTCATACCCGCTCGCGGCCAGGTCTCCGAGTACGTCTGACATTCCGGCAGAAAGGAGACCTGGGACGTTTTCCACGAGCACGAAGCGGGGTCGTAGTACGCGAACGAAGCGGAAGAACTCGGGCCAGAGCCACCGCTCGTCGGCTTGGGCGAGTCGTTTTCCCGCGAGGCTGACGGGCTGGCAGGGAAACCCCCCACAGATGAGGTCAACGGGTTCGAGGTCATTCGGATCGATCTCCTTGATGTCGCCATAGCGGGGCACATCGGGCCAGTGTTTGGCAAGCACTTTCTGGGAGTACGGCTCGTTCTCTACCTGCCAGCGCACGGTCATGCCGGCGCGCTCTAGGCCATAGTCCAAGCCACCGATGCCCGAAAAGAGGCTGCCGACTCTCACCACACCGCCTCCCAGTCGATGATCCCTATGAGCACACAAACCCCCGCAGCAATCGCCAGCAGCCAGGGATACAGATGCTCCCGGCGCCAACGCTTGCGGGCCAGCCTGCGTTTGCGGGCGATGCGGTCGGCGTCACGCTGAGCGCGGACCAACTCTTGGAAGTACCGCTCCCGCGTCGTGGGATGGTAGTACGGGTCGATGCGGACTAGCATGCCGACACCTCCGCAGGAAGCCATTCTTCGTCATCGTCTATTAGGGCCATTTGTTCTAGCCCCTCGGTGTATCCGTCTATGGCGTACTGGAGATTGCGCTGAGCCTGCCGGTAGTAGGACGGTTTCAGTTCCACCCCGATACCGCGCCGGCCGTTGATGAGTGCCCCATACACCTCGGAGCCCACGCCCATGAACGGGGTGAACACAATCTCGTCCGGGTTTGACCAGAGCACCACGGCCCGCTCGATCACGTCTAGCTGCAAGGGGTGGACGTGCTTTTCGTCCTCATCATCCTTGGCTTGTTTGAAGGGGAGCACCCGGCCGATACGGACGTCATCCCAAAAGGCTGAAGCGTACTGTCTCCAGATCCAATGCGAGAAACGGTTCTCTATCTGGTTGCCCTTCCAGCCGCGGTAGGGGAATAGTTCGGAAGGGATAGGCCGTTCACCGGCGTAGCTCAGGAGGCCGTTGGGATGAGCAATGGGGATGGGGTTATCGCCGTGCCTGCGAAACGCCAGCAGATAATCAGCGCTCGCCACGGAACAGCGAGAGGAATCATCCACAATCTGCTTGTGAGCGAGGTTCTTAACCATCGTGCGATTGCGTACTCCGAGCGGTTCTTTCCAGACGTGATAACGAGCGATGTAGTGAAAACCCATGCGTTCATGCAGTCGGATAATGTCGCCTGGGAAGTCCCGCAGATGATCGTTGCCGGTGTTTCCGCTGGGTACGTCCATGCAGTGAACGCAACTGATGCGTCCCGGCATGGTTATGCGGGCCAATTCTTTAACCACAAACTCGTAGTGCTCGAAGAACTCGTCATAGCTGCGGCAGTTAGACAGGTCGCGCTCGCTCGACGAGTAGTGATACAGGCCACCGAACGGCGGGGAGTACACTGATAAATGCACGCTCCCGCTTTTCAACTTCGACATGACCTCGTTACAGTCACCGAGATAGATAGCGTAGCGATCGTTGATGTCCTGCTCGATTACAGCCATACCGGTATCTTCTCCTCTTGTGTGTATGGGTTGTCTTGCCGAAGATGTAGCTCGTCGTTCATGTGAGCTACCAGTTCGGTAAACATCCGGTCGGCTGCTTGCGCCTTGCGCTGGAGGTTCTTGAGAACTTCCAGCTCCCCCTCAGTGGTAATGAGGTCCACCTCTACCGGCCGTTTCTGCCCGAAGCGCCAGCAGCGCCGAATGCCTTGGTAGTACTGCTCGTATGAGTGAGAGGGAAAGAAGGTGATATGCGCGCAGTGTTGGAGGTTCAATCCGAAGCCACCTATGCGGGGCTTGGTCACGAGCACCCGGGCCTCTCCGTTGGCGAAGGCCAGCAAACGTTCCTCTTTTTCCTCGTCCGACTGTGAGCCCTTAACCTGTACCGCGCCCGGTATCAACTTCTCTAGTAAATCCCCCTCGGGATTCAGGTGGCACCAGACAAGCGCCGGCTGATCGTGGTCTACTTTGCGGGCCACTTCCTCGCAGCGTTCCGTGATAGTAAGGCGCCGTTCCTGGCGTTGCTCGTGCAGTCCCACGGCCGGGAGCACGAACAGCTTGCCGTCCATCGGCCGATCACAATCAATGACCGTCTGCCGCTCAATGAGGGGCGGGAGATCGAAACCCTCATCGGCGTATCCCAGGTCAGAGGGGCGTCGGAGGGCGCGGGCCCACGAGCACACCCAGCGCCAGAAGGGTTGCTCGGCGTGGTACTTGAAACGCCACTTAGCACGCTCATAGTTGCGCTGAAAGTTCTGGCCCCGATGTAGGTAAAGCACGGGCTTGCATGTATTCTGTTCGTTCTTAAAGAAGTAGTTGAGCATATCCATGTGCCCCATGTATCCCAGAGCCTCAGAGGACGTGCCCAACTCGGTATAGTCGTTGGGAGAGGCTGTGGCCGTACAGAGCAGACGATAAGGAAGGGTTCGCATGAACTCAGTGACGGTAGCCTTGGTGCGGCCGTCGTAGTTCTTGAGGATGCTCGACTCATCACAGACCACCCCGGCGAAGTCCTCCGGGTGAAAATGCACCAGACGTTCGTAGTTGGTGATAGTGATGTTCGGGCGAACCGTGCCGTCTGATGAGCGACCGGCCTCTATGCCGAACTTCTCAGCCTCGCGCAAGGTCTGCGCGGCCACGGCCAGAGGGGTCAGGATAAGGACCGGCTTGTTCGCCTTGCGAGCTACGTTCTCAGCCCAGACCAGCTGCATCGGCGTCTTGCCTAGTCCACAGTCCGCGAAGATCGCCGCTCGGCCTTTGCGAAGTGACCATTCAATGAGGGACTGCTGGAAGTCGAAGAGAAAGTCAGGCATCCAAAGAGGAACAAACCCGTAGTCGTCTCCCAGGTGCCTTTTCCCCTCCAGAAACGCCGCGTAGTCGCTCACAGCGCAGCCCTCACGGCCATGCGCCGCTCAGGGTCTACAATCAGCCACCACTCGCCAGCAGCCGCATGACGGTCATCGCACAAGCGGTTACAGATGGGACAGTGGAAATCGTGGCAGGTCTGAAGATGCCAGAAAAGCGAACCGTGCGTTTGGCTTAGCGCCGTGCTAGACTGGGATTGCGGTTGGGGTACCATGTCTACTCCTTCCGTCTTGGGAAGTCCGTCCACTCGGGCTTCCCTCTTTTCTGCCACCATACGCCCATAGATACCATCCTGTCAAGCATAATCCTGCCACCGGACAAGAAAAGGCGCCCCCACTCACCGAGGGGGCGGTGAGCAGGGGGCCGAGGGAGGGAGGGTTACGCCTCCTCAATCTCCACGGCGGGGAAGGCATCTTCGAATGGCATCTCGTGCTCACGCAGTTGGTGGGTGTAGAGGTTAATAGCCTCGTCCACGCTTACCGGCTCAAGCCTGCCATCGTCGTCGCCCTGCCACTGTGTGCGGGACTGGGTAAAATACCGGCCCTTCGGAGTGCGGAACAGAAACACGTTCGTGCCCCGGCGCTCGTAGTTATGGCCGTCCCAGTAATCGTCGCCTGCGATCAGTGTCGCGGTCGCGGTGTTGTAGCGCTTGCCGTCTACTACTCGGGTTGCATCGATGGGTCTCATTTGCTCCCCCTTCCCCCGGTCCTTGCCGGGTGCTCGGTCTGTGCCTAAGACGGGGATCGCTCCCCGTTTCGCCGATTTACGGCTCGTCAGTCAGGCTTTGAGCAACTCGTCGATTTCGGCCAGTCTTGCGCGGAGCTTTGCAGCCTCGGCCTCAAGCGCTTCCCGATCAGGAGCGGCGGTGAACAGGGCGGCGGCCTCGTCGCGGAGAGTGAGCGCCCAGGATTTGTCGCTCTCCGTCTCCAATACCGTGGTAAGTTCTCCATCAGCCTCAACGCGGGCGATGGTTACGGTTGGCGCGTGACCGGCGCGGGAACCATGTTCACCGTACAGCAGGATGTAGGCGCCGACTGGAAGTTCGTTCTTGCGGCCCAACTGCAACCAGGCGCCTTGGTAAGCATAGCCGTTTGTGGCGTTGGTATCGATGCCGGTGAGATGCTTGGCCCAGTTCTTGAACCGATTATCGCCGACATAGGCGGGGAGTTCGATGATAACTCTCTGAGTTTCCATTGCCGTCTCCTTCCGGGTCTGTGCCCTTGGTCCGGTGAGGTCTGTGCCTCTCTGATGATTTAATTGTAGACTATGTGCCCCCTGATGTCAAGCATTATTCGCGCAATTTGCGAAAGTTTTTTAGCAACAAAGAGAGCCCCCCGCTGGCGAGGGGAGGGCACCAGCGGAGGGCGAGGCAAAGGCGGCGGGACTCGAACCCGCAACCTCCGGTTTTGGAGACCGGCGCTCTACCAGTTGAGCTACGCCAATGCGGTGTTGCACTATGCTCGTAACACGCAAATAGTTATGTACTATGCTCCCGGAGGAACGCTGCTAGGTTGTAGCAGGGCAGGCCGAGGTCCAGCTCGGCCACCTTGCGCTCCCGGTAGCTCCCCCCCGTATCGGTCGAGGCCCACCGGGGCAGGCTGACGAGCGAGGCCGACTCCAAGAGCGCACTGAAGCAGGCCCGCATGTAGAAGGCCCGCTCCTTGATCTTCCCCCCATCGTCGATCTCGGCAGGGTTGAATACGGTGAGCCCCAGGGCACGGATTTGCGCGGCCGCCTCATTGAACGCGGGCCGGTTGTAGTCGTCGATTCCGCTCATGGGGCCGGATAGGAATACGTCGTGCTTCACTCCCCTGCCCTCGCCATGCCGATGATGTGATACACGATGAAGTCGGCCGCCTCTTCCAGCTTGCCTCGGAATAGCTCTTCCTCGGTGATGTGGAAGGTGGCATCTCCGTAGGTGTCGAATCCCTCCCCCAGCATACGTTCCCGCACGAGGCCCTTGAGCGTTTCCCGGTTGGCCATGAAGGTGAATGTCGCCTGCTTGAAAGCCTCGTCTATGTAGTCGCTAATGGCCTGCTCTTGTCGCTCCCTGGTCCACTCCATGCGCTCCCCCTTTAATCCGCTAGCAGATTGGCAGGTTAATCCAGTTGTCACGCCGGACACGTTAAGCGCCTGAATCAGACACTTTGACTGCGTGGGATGACAATTCCCTATTTGGGTCGGCCGATTCTTGATTTGGGAATATTGCTCCCCGGCTCGGATAGGAATGGCCCGCCATTCTGAGGTCGGATTCGTCACGAGCCGGGGAGGATATGACCGGGCGAGAGAAAGCATCGTTGAGAGGCCCGCCCGGTAAAGGTAGCAGGGGCGGGAATCGAACCCGCGTCAGCGAGCTTATGAGACTCGCGGGGAAACCAGCGTCCCAAGCCCTGCACGATGAAAAATAGGGAATATTGCTCCCCGGCTCGGATAGGAATGGCCCGCCATTCTGAGGTCGGATTCGTCACGAGCCGGGGAGGGTGTCATAGTGGTAGCGTCCCCCGTCCTAGTTGGCCGCCGCTACCGCTGGAGCGCCCAGTGGGAGCCTTGCCGCCTTGCAAGTGCAGAGCCGGGTATTCCCAACCCCACGGCAACGCTTGATCCCGATAATTTGCGCTCCCCCGCTAACCGGGATGCGTGCCCGGTTTAAGCCTGTAGTGTGGATACAATCACCAGCACCCATCTACATTTGCTGGTAATCCTATCCATGCAAAAGTCCTTCGTTAATGCGCTCAGAACACACTTACGCAGTAGTTTCTCAGTTCAGACAGAACACCCATACCAGCGTGACCGCGCAGCCGTTGGCCTCCACGTCATAGGTGACTATCGCCTCGGGAGGCTGGACGCCGGAGAGTTCCATCATGCCGCGATCTCCTCATCCTGCCAAATGGCAAACGTCCGAGCCCCGTCGTCTACGATAGGTACCAGCTCTACGCGAAACGCCGAATGGCCGGGACGGTAGCGCACAAGCGCACAGGCAAGGTGCCAATCATCGGCCTTGACCGGCGTCCGTTTGGTCGTCACCCCCGCTGCCTGCATCTTGCGCCAGTCACTCATGCAGCCGATCTCATACCAGACCCGGTATCCAGTCCGGTCCTGCCGGAAGAACGCGCCCGCGTGATGAGTGTGCCCGGTGATGCCTGAGCAGCCCATGTCGAGCATCTCCTTACGAGCGCTCATGGCTGACCCGCCACCGAGATTATTGCTGTGCCGGTCGCCGTGGAAGATGATGAGCGAGTCGGTCACCCAATACTCATACGGCTGCCACACCCAGCCCATCTCCGTGAGTCCCAGCACAGCCTCCATCGTGAGTTGAGGCAGTCCGGCGATGTCCGGGCACCGGCTCCAAAGATAGGACTGCCAGCGCCCCTCCTCGTGGTTGCCAACGATAAACCGATGCACGGCACCAGGAGCGGCCGCTTGAATCCGGGCCAGCACCTTGCGCCCCTCTTCGATGTCCCGGTGAAACGGGTTGACATCGGGGCTCTTGAGGTAGCGGCCTATTTGAGCGAAGTCAAATGCATCGCCGTCAACGACTATCTCATCAGGCCGAATCCGGTCGGCAAGCCCGAGGAATACCTCGAAGGCCCGCTCGTGATGATGGGGATAGTGGAGGTCGGAGACAACAAGGCAGGTGGCGTAATCTCCCGGATTCCGAGCTGCGGTCGGCCCCGGCGCTTTCGGAACAACCCGGCCCCTGAAGTATTCCAGCAATTCTGCCGTAGAGTCGGGCGGCTCCGGCTCCTGTGCGTACTTGTCCCGCCAGGTGATGATGGTAGAGTGATCCACTCCGCAGTATCGCGCCGTCCCCCGAATCCCTCTCTCAGCGATTGACTGTGTGAGCCATGCGGGATCGTGGTAGTCACCTGACATATCTCACTCCCCTCCACCCCGGCCACCAGCCGCACCTCGGGCAGTACAGCCCAAGCTCCCCCCGGATGATTCGGGAGCGTCCGCAGGCAGGGCAGACTGAGCCCTCATGGGTGACGATGTAGGAGTTGTGGTACCTCCGGCGCACCTCACCAGAGCCACCCGTTGGCCCGTGCCGTGGAGATGAGCTTGGAGTCGATAGCCCGCAGATTGGCAATGTACGCCTCCAAGCCCGACACGTTGCCGTAGTAGACGCGGGCAAAGGACCGATACCAATTGGTGTTGGCTGCGAAGCAGCGCATGTAGTAGCCGGGGTTTGAGGCGGGGCCGACCTTGAGATACCTTCCCAGAGCCATCATCCCGTTTTGCATCGACGGGAATGAGTACCAGTCCCGCCCGGCGATGGTGACAGAGCCCACGGCCAACTGGTCGCACTTGGGATGGATGCCAAACCTTAGGCAGCCGTAGTTATGGTGCCCGTCAGAGATGAGCCGTCCCCCCAGTGCCGGGTCGCCCATCGAGGTCTCGGCCCCGATAATGGACAGCATGATGTGTGGAGCGACCCCATACCATCTCCAGCAGTCCTGCACCATCTCCCCGGTGATGTCACTGTTATGCGGACGTAGCCATTCCGCGTCGATCATCTCGGCAGGTGTCTCGTATGCCATTGCACTCCCCCCACAAAAAAAGCCGCCCACAAGGACGGCCAACACGAGCAACACTTTGAGGTATCTCAGGACTCTCCCCCTTTGAGTGGATACACCGCGCCCTCAGGCGGGTCTAGGGCTATCCAGTACGTTTTGCCGTTGGTGGGCGTCACGTCCTGGAGTAGATGAGCCGTGGGCCAACCCGGACGCTGTTGCGCGACAGGGGCAGGCGAGACAACGGGCTCGGGTACAGGTTCAGGTTGAGGCTGAGGTTCGGGTTGAGGCAAGGGTACGGCAGGTGGTTCCTCGCCATGCGGCAGGGTGACAATCTCCCCCGCCGGCGTCTTGTACTTCTTCCTCAGCGGCTTGGTGGCCACGTAGACCACGTTCGAGCTAACACCGATGCCAAAGCCGGTCACGAGGTAGGACCAGGGCGGGGCGAGTGAAAAGGCATCGCTGAACATCTCGGTTAGAGCGTCCACCTTGCCTACCACGCATATCCCCGCCGCTACTCCCATCGACAGCACTACCCAGAGCCACCCCGGAAGGTGGTTTGTCTTCGTGGTGGGTAGCATCTCGCAGAGCCACTTGATGCCCTGTATGGCGTAGGTGACGCCTACGGCGAGAAAGAACGTCACTCCCATGCTCACCGATAGAGTGATGGGTGACTCGTCCATCTACTTGCGCCTGCCGTCCAGCCACACGTAGAGATACAGCGCGGCTAGGATGAGATAGACAACGGCTTGGTGTTTGGCGTCCTTTTGCATCAGTAGCCTCCGGGTATCTTGGCGTCATACCGGGTCGTCACGCCAAGTACGGCACCCGCGCAAATGATTCCGTTTAGCCCGGCCAACAGGTAGGTCGCCCAGACGGGATCAGCCAATCCTCCCGTAGCCGCCCCGATGCCTGCGGTTACTCCAATGGATACGGCGACGCCGAACACAAGCGCGAGGATGCCGTTTATGAGAGGCCGCCACACTCCAGGTAGCGCAGCCTTGCAGATCGTAAGCATCAGCGTAACTACCGCAACGGTGCTGGTTGGCCCAGCTAGGCTCTGCCATGTCAACTCTTCCATCAGTTCATGCCTCCTGATACTCTCGTAACGCGTTGATGAGGTCGTCTCTTACGCCCTCACACTTGTTGACCGCCGCCTCGGGCAAGTCGGTTGGGTCGCCCACACCCTCCAGGTCCAGGTCTTCTATCGCATCCTTGACTGCCTGGTAAAGAGCCTTGACCGATTTCAGTTTCCTTGGATCTACAGTTATCGTTCCGGTGACAGCAGCCATTTCACACCCCTCTCACGTATCGACCGACCATCAGTAGCAGTTGGTAGCGTGTGCAGTTCTCATCCATCCTCCCGTCGCGCATGTCAAGCTCAGGGAAGCGCTCATGCACCCAAGCCCGCGTCGCAGGAGTCACCCACTCTGAAACCCGGTCGCGGTGGGCGAACAGGAGTCCCAAACGACGCATGACGGTGTTGACCTGATGCTGGGTCACGGGGTCATGTGGACGAAACGTCCGGTCAGGAAAGCCGATAAGCGCACCCTTGCCCCCGTCGTAAGCGGCCGCGATGCTCTTAGCATCATCGTCGGAGATCACTAGGTCCTGTCCGTCACGCCACGGCCACGCGACCCCGGAGAGCTTTACCATGAGCAAGGCCTCACCCTGCTGCTCGTAGAGATATCGCAGGGTGATATCGCTCATCCCACACTCGCCGTCTTTGCCCCAGCGTTTTCCCCACGAGTTGCGAAAGACGTTATCCATCACCGGCTGGTCTTTGCCCCGACAGCAGATAGCGTGACCGCCCAGCTTGGCCCCGGTCGGCTTGACAAGGCCCTTAGAATCGGGCTTCTTCATCCCTTCGTACCAGTAGAGCCCGCAGACCACACCGCCGCGGGAACCTACCCAGCGGTCGATAGCGTCAAAGTCATTCGTCAGTGAATACCCGTCAATGTAGCCCCGCTCTTTGAGCACCTTGGCGAGGCTTCGAAGGGTCGAGCCTGTCTCTAGGTTCTCCGGGCCGTCGTTGTCGTGGATCTTCGCCGCGTAGTAGAGTTCGTGTCCCAGGGCGTTATCCACCCCGGTTGTTATGCCGACATACGCATTTGCAGACGCTATCCAGGTGGCCGCAGCAAACCCCACGCAGTGCCCGGTGCTCCCCTGGTCTAGCCAAACTGGGGTATCCCAGAGGGCAGGCACCGGCTCCGCGAGCCCGGCCTCGATCATCTGCTCTAGTTTCTCGGGCGGCCAGTCCCGGGGGTCAGGCGGTGACGGTCGCCAGCCGTAGCGTCTGCTCATACCATGCCCGCCTGAGCTTTGGTGAGCCCCAGACGTATGCGCTCCTGCTCCAGGGCCCCCCGCTTCTGTTCTTGGAGCGCCTGGTAGCGGTCCAGGTTGCCCTGAATAAGCGCGTCGATCATGGCGACGTCGTATGACCGCGCCACGTTTGAGAGCCGATTCTGCTTCAGGATTTCATCTTGCATCTCGTTCAAGTCTTCTCCCCCTTCCAGCCAGGGCTTTGTGTTGTCAACTTCAGTCAGCGAGACAAATGGTGCCCCGTCCGTCCCGTGGCCGACGGCGATATGGATATGCCCGGCGTGGTCATGTGAGCCCGTGTAGCGTTCGATCTTCCAGCCTGTGCGCCGCCGAGCGACCTGCCGGTTGTGGATGATGTACTCAAGATTCGGGTGAGGATGGGTCCGCAGGTACTCGAACAGCCACCCGCAATCGAGCCCATGCTCAGGGTCGTGGGTGAGGTCCAAAGCGCACACCACGCCCTGGTAGGGATTGTGTCTGCTGACCCTGACCGAATGGGCCGCATCCCCAATCGTGCCGTCAAGCACGCGGGAGCGATCAGGGGCGAGGGCGTCAATCTCTGCCCGCAGCACCTCAAGGCTCTTCGCCAGCCGCCATGTCCCGCCGAGTACCATCTCTGCCGTCATCGGATCGTCAAATAGTTGGACTCTCACAGCACCCCCGCCGCCTTAAGTATCCCGAGCACCCCGCCGGCCACAGCCGTCATCGCCCCAAGGACGGTCAGCACCCGCAGCGCGAAACGCCCTATGCCTGCTGTCGCCTGAGCGTAGATGCCGGGAGCGGTGGCCTCCTGGATGGCGGCTTGCTTGGCCGCAGCGATGGCATTGTCCACCTGCTCGCTTCGCTCTTGGCAGTGGGTCATGAGCGCTTTGATCTCTTTGTCGCGCTGCTCGATCTTCACGCACAGTCGCCGCTCTAGGTCTTTTATGAGTACCTTGATCTCTTCGTGTTCCTGCGCGTTGGAGCGGGCGATTTCCTTCACCATGTCTCCCATGATTTGCAGGGCTTGGGATTCAGGGCTTGTCATGGCAAATAGCACCAATCGACTTCGCTGGTTTGCACGTAGCGCGGCTCACGCCCGAGAAGGCCCCGTATGAGCCCAACAAGAAAGCCGCTCAAGGCGGCCCAGGTGATAAGCTGGTTTTTGCTCACAGGGGACCTCCTGTAGGTGCGTATGGGGGCCGGTGCACACACACCGGCCCCTTGGCTATTTGATATCTGCTATTACGTGAGCGACGCCGGTAGCGAGCGTCACTACGCGGCCGCTTGTAAGCACGGCCTCCAGGTGAAACTTCTGGAATCCGGCGTCCAGGGTTGCGGTATCCGCGCTGGGTAACTCAACCCGTACTGTCTGAGTCCCGGAACCTCCGGTGACAACTGAGCCTGCCTCAGAGTACGTCCCGCCAGAGTCCTCTATATGGAGAGTGATCGAGGCCCCGGTAATGTCCGGCCAATCATCGGAGAACCATTCCAGCGCCCGGCCGTCGGAGTTGTTGTAGTCATCGCCCTGGACGATGGTGATTGTCCCGCCATCTTCGCTCACGGGAGAGACAACGGTTATACTACCGGAGCCGATGAGAGCCGCGAGGCCGTCTACGTTGTCACCTACGATCTGCCCGGCCGTGCCCGCCCCGTAAGCACCAGGCAGTGCCGTAGACCACGGATCACCAGCAGACCCAGCAGCGGACAGGCCCGCCCCAGCGGAGCCAACGTTGGTATGTTCAGAGAGAGCCTCATCCCATGTAGCATCGGCGTTTTCAGCAGCCGTAGGCAGCGCGTCCAGTTGATCGTCCAGGTTGGCCGCTGCCATGCCGAGAGCAGTACGCACACCCGCAGCGTCAAGCCCTCCGCTCGGAGCCTGCTCAAGAGCGTTGGTCGTGTAGCGGTACACCGCGCCGTCAAGCTCAAGAGCCGTGTCTACCTTGTCGGTGACGGCTTTGATTGCCGTGACCGTATCCGCGTTGATGTCCTGCTTGCCCGAACCGTTAGCGGCTATCACCAGTCCATCGCCGTCTGTGGTGGAGATATTAACCCCTTCTCCAGAGGTTTCCCCCCCCGTTATCTCTACACCTGCGCCGTACGCCCCACCCCTTATCACCACACCATTGCCAAGAGCATGGCCCCGAATCACTAGACCGTTGCCGCTTCCCCCGTTAGACCAGAGCGTGAGCGCGGTACCTGACGACTTTATTGTAGTAGCTGCGTTGGTGCCTGCGATGAACACCCCGCCCGACGCGCCAGCGTCGGCATCTGGCAGATGGTCGGTCTTGGACTTGATGGCATCCACCACCGTATCTACCGTGGCTATCGGGGCGTTGATGTTGTCGCCTATGATCTTGCCTGCCGTGCCTGCCCCGTAGGAGCCGGGGAGGGTGGTTGCCCACGGGTCGCCAGCAGACCCGGCGGCGGATAGACCCGCGCCAGCAGAGCCAACGTTGGTATGTTCGGAGAGGGCTTCGTCCCACGTAGCATCGGCATTCTCAGCAGCCGTCGGCAGCGCGTCCAGTTGATCGTCCAGGTTGGCCGCTGCCATGCCGAGAGCAGTACGCACGCCCGCAGCGTCAAGCCCTCCGCTCGGAGCCTGCTCAAGAGCGTTGGTCGTGTAGCGGTACACCGCGCCGTCAAGCTCCAATGCCGTATCGAGCTTGTCGGTGACGGCTTTGATTGCTGTGACCTCTGTATCCACGTAGTTATCTACGGCGTCTATCTTGCCGTCCGTGGTGCTGTGCGCCGTGGTGATATCTGAGGCAGTGGCAAAGCCTGTCGCCGTCGCGCAAGCAGTTAAGGTTGAACCCGTACCAAGCGCTGTTACAACGTCGGACGCCGAATGTGTGCTAAATCCCGTAGCCGTGGCGCAGGCTGTCAGCGTCGAGCCTGTACCTAATTCGGTTACTACATCTGCGGCAGAGTGAGTGCTGAAGCCAGTCGCGGTGGTCCATGCTGAATCACCCTGGTCTCTTAAAGCCTCAAGCGTATCGGTCGCGCTACTCCAAGTCGCGCCCTTAATCTCGGTAAAGGCACTCGTCATCTCAGTCTTGGTCGGAGGATCGTAAGCCGTGAGAGCATCCGCGCACTCACTCTGTACCTCAGCATCCCAAGAGGCGTTCCAAGGGACTGCCGTAAGCCCCGTGCCGGTTTCAGCGGCGTCCAGCGTCATGGCAGAGCCGACAGCCGCAGGGCTGGCGGGCAAGTTATCCGTCTTGGACTTGATCGCCGCGATGTTCCCGCCTGTCTCAGGAGCCGCGTTCTTGGCCGCATCATAAGCGGAGGTCAATGCATATCCCGTCTTGTCGCTCACGGTGGAAGCCGTCACACCTGCCGTCACACTGGCGGCTACGATATCCCCGCCGCCCAGGTTGTATCCAGTGCCATCGCACGCTGATTCGAGATTGTCGGCTGCGGTTGAGTCACCCGAGATGGCAACTGTGTCAACGCCCAGCTTGGTTGTCCCGCCCGCGTATCCGGTGCCGTCAAACATGAGTTCGCAGTTGTCAGCAGCGGTTGTGTCACCGCTAATGGCGATTATGTCCACCGGAGGCGAAAGCTGTATCTCCCGGTAGATGGTGTCGCAGCCCGCACAGACGACAATGAGAATGACCGACTTGCCCGCGCCCCCGTCGAATGCGGCGTCAGGCCAGTCAATACGGTAGACAGCGTTGCCGCAGTGATAGCCTTTGTTGTCGGCGTGTGCGGAGTTGGCAGCGGCAAGTGCCGTGAGATCGGCTTTGGCACTCTGAGCTGCGCCTTGCTCCTGGTAATAAATGTCAATGTCCGTGATGGTGACATCGGTTTTCGGCGCGTGGGTGGTGCTGTCGCGCATGACGAAGTATTCAGTTACGTCAGTTGCCCCGTTGGGCCGTGATTTCATTAGAGACCTCCTGCCATGCGTTCATAAAGCCCACCGTCGTGGTGCGACGGTATCCAGAGATGAGCCGCGCCGCCGCCTGTGGTGTAGGTAATATCTAGTTTTGGCTTGTTACTGCCGTTATCGGCCATTAGGTAATGCAAGTAATTTATGCCAGTGGGTTCGGTTGATTCATCATGTAAAACAAGAATAAATCGTCCGTTTTTAGACAAGATATTGCTGAGAGAATCCAACGTCCATGTTTGATATCCATAGCCGCTAGGTGTACTCGTAGCGGCCAATACCATACTGCCGACAGAAACCCAATCACCAGCCTCTAACGATGTCCCCCAATCGTAATAATACAGGTCCGCTTGGATGGCATCTGTTGCATCGTCCAGATACAACTGTAACGTGGCGGCGGTGATTGTATCCCCGGCATAAGGGCTTACATCAAAAGCAAAGGCAAGCCTTTGCAGAGAGTACGTTCCCCTGCTAAGCATCCTAAGTATATATGCGGCCACCCCACCTGTATTCACCGATGGGGTGGCCGCTTGGCACGCCGCCCAGCTTGCCCCATCTTTACGAAGGGCACCATCGCTTGTAGATCCATATATAGTCGCGTTAGCCATCGACCAACCTCACGTTCTCGAAGGTCACACCGGGGATGGGTACGCCGCCCGGAGTCAGATACGTGCCGTGATACGTCCCGTTGCGGAACACAACGTTCGTGGGGTTGCCCCCGCTCCACAGTCCGACGAGAGACGCCCCGCCCCACGCCTCAAAGTCCTCGACAAGGATGTTGGACGCCGTGCCGTGCAGCCGGTAGCAAACCTGCGAGGCGTCGGCTATCGTCGTGGTGCGCCGAATGGTGACGTTCGACCAACCCCAAATCGCAAACGGCGCTCTGCCCCCCACAGCGTCAATCGTGTAGTCCTCCACCAGAGCCCCGCTGGAAGGCCCGCTCTCGGTGTAGAAGTGGAACCCGTAACCGGTACGGGCAACGAGCGAGCCTCCGAGAAATCGCAGGTTGCTACACTCACGGTCGCCGTAGATGCAATGGTCTTGAGTCGTGCCTTGCTGGTAAAGGTCGAGATTTGTGAAGACGGAATCTGTCACCCCGGCCAGGTGCAGATTGATTTGGCAAGCACGAGCCGCAATGTCGTGCAGATCAAGCCCCGAACAGAGCGCAAACTTGAGCCCGAACGGGAAACCTTCCACGTCCGCCGGTCCCACCTCAGCGCCCTGAACGCTCTCGCCGTAGATACCGTACTTCTGGCCCGTGCCTACGAGCCGCCCGGTGATTACGTCGCCTGTGTGCAGGTAGACCGTGGGCGTCAGGGTTGGCAATTCAGACGGAGGCTCCGTTGTCGTGGTGGGCACCTCCGTCGTGGTCGTTGGGGCAATCGTCGTCGTAGTCACCCCCTCCGTCGTTGTAGTCGTGGAAGACGGAGGGGTTACTGAGGGTTTAAGACCGCCCCCAGCGCGGCGAGCGTCGCCTGTATCTCCCCCACAGCCGTCTCAAGCGCCGTTACCCGTGCATCAAGCGCTGCGATCTCAGCTGAGTAGTCCGGTAGCACTTCGGCCTCCAGGGTTGCAACCCGGCCCTGCAAGTCGGTGATGCCGGTTTCAACCGTGATAATCGCCTGCTCTGCTGTCGCGAACATTCCCGTCTGCCCGGTGGCGATCCCGGGAATAAAAAGGGCTCCGAGTAGGAGCCCGATGGTAACGAGTCCGGCGGCGATGCGTAGACGCCGCTTGCGCTCTTTGGTTGCAGCAGTGCGTGTCTGCATGTCACACCTCGCTATAGTCGCGTAATTGCAGTTTGAGCAGCGCCGACACCTGGCGCGTAAGAGCCTTCGTTTGGGCTGTTACCTGGGCGGCTGTGGGTTTCTCCAAGGCCAGGAATGTCTTGTTTACCTGGAGCGCTTTGTGAATCGCTTCCGCCGCGCTACGCTCCGCCTCAAGAGCGGTGGATTCGGCAATCTCAGCGTCCGTGAGAGCGCGTTTGGTAGTCTCCTTGCCGTCGGTGACGATGACAACACCCTTGTCGTAGTCAACCTCTATCCGCTCAATCAGCGTCCCGTTGCGGGTTGTCTCTCTGACTTCCATCTAATACGTCCTTAATAGCTGATCCACTTTGCGCCGCACGGCTTCTGATTGAGCGGCAGCGTCCATTACCAGGGTTCGCTGTCCGAGCAATAAATGGGCAGGGTTGCCGTTGGAGTGACGGATAATCTCAAGCACCCGCAGATTCTGAGTCGATATCAGTTGATGCGTGGTCTGCACCGAGTCACCAGGAATCATCAGAGCCGCGTCTGTGTCTCTCACTGAGGCCCGATAGGTTTTGGTCTGGAAGGCGTTTTTCTCCACCTCGCGCAGAGCTTCAGCCCAGGCGGAGGCCAAATCCTTTACGTCCTTGTTTGTGTAGGCAAATCTCCGCACTCCATAGAGCGTCTGTGAGGTTTCCCCATCGTCGTTGGTATCAGTCGAATCCACCCGCAGGCCGATCTGGAAGGCCCCGTCCCCATGCCCGCCGTAATAGAGACGATTGTGAACCTGGCTCGTTGTCTCCGGCACGAAACTCAAGAGGTTCTGTCCCTCGCGCAGCCACAAAACTGAGGCTGCGGTAAGGTCGTCGCCCTGGGCCAGGTCGTGGTAGATGGTCTGAGTGACGGTATCGAAGTAATACTCACCGCCCACCAGATTCTGGAGTTCTCTCAGAGCGTCGTAGACGGTAAGGCGATTCCAAGTAACCGGAATTCGATTCTCGCTTGAGATGGTAAGGCCCGAAATGGAAACCTTGACGGCGTTTACTACCACCTCCAGGACGTGCGAGCGATACCGGTTAAGATCCTCTACGCTGTAACTAGTGGCTGTCGCCACCGAAAGGCCGGCGATAACCGTTACCCCGTCAATTTTCACATCGGCCTTAGCACCTGCGCCCCCGGCCGCAAACGCCACAGTGATCTGATCGCCGGTGAACACGCGGCCAAGCACATCGCCCACCGTTTCCGAATGCACCAGCTCATTTACATGGTCCTGAGTCCAGTTCCCATAGAGCTGTATGGCCGGATCGTTGTACGCCAATTCCGGCTCGCGGGTGTCCATTGAGCCCGCGTAACTCCAGCCCGTGTCATCCTCGTTCTGGACAAAGCGCACGTCACGAAAACGCACATCATAATCGTCGCTGTTGTTGCTGATCTGGAACTTGAGAACACACTTCTCATTTAGAACATCAATCCAGTCGGGCGCCTCGTAAGAAGTCCATCCTCCGGTAGTAATGTAACTTGCCTCAAGTTCTTCATAAGCACTTTCAACACCCGATGCGTTCGTCCAGGAGAGGACCGCCTTTATGATTCCCGAAAAACCGTCCTCGACGTAAAAATCGAACTTCGGTTTGATCTGCGCCCCGGCCGTGTGGTTGATACCGAACGACTCAAGCTCAGCGCTTCCCCCGTCGCAGGCCGTGCACGCCACTCCCGGCCCGCCTAGTCCCGAGTAAGCGCTCCACGTCCCGGTGTTATCTATCCAGCCCACCGGGAAACCATCGGAGTCGAGCTCCGTAAAGTCCCCGTTGTACCAGGCGCACTCCGGCAGGCCCCCCAGAATCGCGTCCATGATCTCCGTCGGGGTGTGTGACGGCATGGAAAACGGCACTTGGGAATAGTTGGTGAGAAAGTCCTCTAACTCCGTTTCGCTCGATACCGCAGTGATCGGGAGCTTGTTTGCATACATGTCTTCGGTGAAATCCTGAACCACATACCAGCGCCCGCCGTATTCGACGTACCAGCCCCCGGTTATCATGTCGGCCCGGGACTCCGAGGTTCCGTCGGCCTTGCCGTACTGCCATGGAATAAGAGCGCTTAGCTGATAAGCCCCGTCCAGGCGTTGCGTCACATCCACATCGGCAGGCAGAATCCCCTGGAAGGTCTTGCTGTGATCGTAGGCCCGCAGCTCGCTTCCGATGGGCCGGTCAAGATTCGCCCGCAGGCGGCAACGGCACTCGGCCTCGGCCTCGGCCAGGAATGACATATTGCTGGAGTAGTAGCCGAGTTCTGTGTCTGCCTCAACGGTAAACGTCATTTTATAGTCGGAGTATTCACCCTCAGCATCCGAGTATCTCCCGCGAAAATCAAAATACTCTACACCGCTGGGAGCAGTAGCTGATGCCTGGTTTGCAGAGGCGAGTATCAGCAACATATACGGTGTATCCGCGAATGCCTCTCTATCCTCCGGGTTCTTGACGAGATTCAAACCCTCCGTTGTGACCGTCATATCTGTATCGGTATTGGTAGACATAGCCGACACGTCAGAGATGTACGCAAACGGGTCCTCTGCCGCCAATACTGACCCCGCATACCAAGAATTGGCCCCCAAAAAGGCGGATGGATCTGAGGCCCAGCCTGCCACATACGCATTTAAGCGCCAGCTACCACTAAACCCGATGCCTGCGGCTTGAATAGTAATTACAAAGTCACTGAGAACAGCTATGCTCGGAATAGCGCTAATATTGATTGCTACGCGAAATTGAAAACATGAGTACTTAGAGAGCACCTTTCTCTGCCCACAACGTAAATCATCCGTGTGAGTATCGAAGTTATCTGTGCCCTCACGAGCATCCGCGTATACACTTGAATACGACTCGATAGCTTGCTTCGCTTCATAAATGCCCAGAGCGACAGTCGCCACTACTTAAACCTCAGCTTAAAGACAAAGGCGATGGTGTTACCCGAAGTGACAGGCACCCCGGAAAAGTTCGATTTGAGAATGAGCGTCCCGACCGTGGATGCGCTCAGGACCCCGGCGTTATAGATGGTCTTGCCGGTCGTGTTGCATGTCATGGTGAAAGAGCAGACGAGCGTGTCGTTTGTCTGCGAGATGGTCTCGCGGGTGAGCGTGGCACTTACCCGACTCTCGGTGGCCTCCGTGTCTAACGTCTTATCTGAACGCAAAGCCGTGACGTTGCCTGTGCCCCACGAGCCATAGAGAGTCTGAGCATCCAGGATATCCGTGAGCCATGCCAGGGCCGCGTAAGTGAAGACATCAGCCATCAGTCACCTCCGTTTGGGAGATCACGTTGCCCTGGGCGTCGTAATCGGTCTCGACGGTGATTTGCTCTACCCGTTCAGTCCCGTCCGGCTGCTGGCGAGTGACGGTCATCTCGCAGGTAAGGACATATCCATTGGGTCCGGCTTCCATAAGGTCTCTCCTATTCGTAGCGCCGACGGAAACTGACGGCGAGGGAAAAGTCCGCAGATGACTTGATGACGGCGTTTGAGCCGACGGCGAGTGTAGGAAAGGCGGCGGCGCTTGAGGTATTACCGAAGTCCCGACTGCCGTTTAGTTTCACGTCCGGCAGATCGGTTTCGATCACGAGCACGTCTGCATTCACGAGCGCCCCGGTGTAGACGAATTCCTCGCCGCCCACGGAGAACGTGAGACCGGTCGCCAGCGTGTCGGAAACCGTGCAGGTATACGTGGGGTGAGTCTCTAGCTGGCCGGTGTTGTAGACCTTCCCGTTGGTTCCAGCGATGGTGACGCTCTGCGCGCCCTCGTCTTCCCACCAGGGATAGCGCTCAAGCCGCCATTCCCACTCGGCTACGGTGACGAGGTAGGGCAGAGAATCAATGTCAAGCTCGAATCCCAAAGAGCGGGCCATAGTCCGCATCCCGGGCCGGTCGGGAACGATAAGCGCTCCCCATCCCAACTCCGGCGACATATAGCCGCGCAGAGTCCGCAGGGCGGCCACAAGCTCATCGTGAGTATCCTCGGCTACCACACAGTGATAGGCGATCTTCTCCAGACTCCGCCGAACAACCACGTCATTCGGCACTGAGCGTCCAGGAGTCCAAGCACGGGCCACTTCCTGCCCAGCCAGCGACTGGTGCCCGGACACCCGCGAGGTCACCAGGCCATAAGCGCCGAGATCCACACCATGAAAATACTTGGAAGCGATATCAGACAAGGTTCCTCCAACCAAAAGAGCCGCTCCGAAAAGCGGCTCACGCGAGAGGGATATGTACGAACGGTTAGTTCAGATAGCGGGCGTTGTACTGAGCCCGACCCAGTTGCCGGGAGACCTGTTCACAGAGACGGTCGGCCACCTCTTGGGTGACGGTCACCGGCCCGTCGGTCACCAGCCGCACGGTTACCTCACCGCCTATCTGCAAGCCCTGGTTCGGAGCCAAAACCCGCTCCGGCTGGCCGGTGTTGTTGACGGCGAGAGTCTTGCCGGGCATGAGCCAGCCGCCCTGGTCGTACTGACGCCACCAGTCGTTAGATGCGTAGGTACTTCCCGTGTAGGAGCCCACCGGCTCATAAGCGCCGATAAAGGGATTCCATTGATACTCCGGGTCCCAAGAACCGTCACCGTAGATGACGTTCTCGCCGCCCGGAGCGCCGTTCACCCGGTAGAGGTATTCCATAAGAGTTTCGCCGGGGCGACGGTCTGGTGTACTTGAGGGCGTACTTCCGGTCGGGACGGAGGGCGTACTTCCGGCCGGGACGGAGGGCGTGCTCCCCACGGTGGACCACGTACCGCCCGCCGTGCCTGTGCTCGTGCCTCCCGCCGCGTGTACGGCCGCTCCGGTAATCTGCTCGGCGGTGCCCATCGCTATGCCGATAAGCTCAGCGTAGCGCTCCACCAGGAGATCAAGCTGCTGCTGCTGGGACTTCTCAAGAGCCGCAAGCTGGG
>Ga0209510_1001163_pt1 | contig 31031 bp, 26 predicted proteins | sample BiotimSIPDNA_FD_185749 | JGI IMG/M metagenome (GOLD analysis project Ga0209510, IMG submission 185749) | Anaerobic biogas reactor microbial communites from Washington, USA - Biogas_R1 time_0 SIP DNA (SPAdes) (version 2) | ecosystem: Engineered > Bioreactor > Anaerobic > Unclassified | place...
CTGGGTATGAGTTTTTCTTTTGATCAAGATCAGGAGAAAAACGGTAAAAAATACTGGGTGATTAAGGCCTACATGGATGGAGATATACTTAACAGCGACTATTTCAAACAGTTGACCCAGCAGATACCCGGGTTAGAGCAGGACTTAGACCTGGAACAGCTGTTGAAAAACCTGGATTTGGACTTAACCTTTGACCAGTGGATCGACCAGGAGACTTTCTATACCGACTATATGAACCTGTCTGGTGATATCAGATTTGTCATGGACCTGCCTGCAGATCCCACCGGAACTGCGAGTGGCCCGATGGAAATGACTATGACCTTAAATGCAGCTTATGCCATGTCTGATTATGGCCAGGAGTTCGCATTACCGGATATTCAAAATGCCCGTGATTTCGAAGAGGTAATGGCCGAGCAGATGGCTCTGGCTGAGGAAGCCTTGGAAGCACAAGAATAAGCATACTACCGCTAGGACGGTTCTAGCGTACATGGATTGAGCTGGGCTCTGTTCTACAGGGTTCAGCTCTCCATTTTTTTGATATTCTCTGCCACAAGAGTATTGTTCATCCCTGGAGAATGCCAATCCCAATAGCCCCTGGTCCGGAATGAGCCCCTACTACTGCTCCCACCGGGCTTGTATATATAGGGCCGGTATAATCCAATTGGTCACGCAGATGACTTACTAAAAAGTCAGCATCTTGCTTACACAGTGCATGCTGCACACATATGATCAGGTCTTCGGTACGACTTATTCTCTTAACTGCTTCATCGACCATGGTAAGCAGAGCTTTGCTCCTGCAGCGCACTGGTTTAATGGGATGAACAATGCCATCCACGAATTCACAGACCGGTTTGATATTAATCAACTTGCCCAGAAAAGCGGCGGCTCCACCTATCCGACCACCAGCATGCATATAGGTAAGTTCATTGACTGAGAAGAGAGATACGGTACGGGGTAAATACTGATTTATCTGCTCGACCAAGGCCTCGGCAACTAGTTCGCCCTGCTCAATCAGCTCGGCAATTTTTATTTCTAAGGCAGCCTGACCGCAGGCACAAGTGTTTGAGGATAGGATATGTATATTGACCCCGGGATGAGACTGCATAAACTCTCGAGCTGCCACAGTAGCAGACTGAACACTGGCGGATAGCGGTTCAGCAATAGTAGTCACTATATAATCACGATAACCCTGTTCATATTTTTCCTTAAAAGCCTGATTCCATTCTGATGTTCCCGGTACGGCAGTTTTGGGAACTTGATCAGGTCGGCTGTGCATACGCTCATAGAACTCCTCAATGCTAATGGAGATGTTTTCACGATACTGCTGCTCCCCAAATAGAATATGGAAGGCTACCTCTCCTATATGGTACCTCTCTATCAAATCTCTGGGAATACTCCCGGCTGAGTCAACAATCTGTGCTATTTTTCGTTGCACATTATCAGCCTCCTTTTTGATAACAAATCCAAATCACCAGTTTGACTCTCTATACCCCAGTAGTGATCGACGTTATGGTTATTATTCCCTATATACGACACCTCTATAAACGCTATCGCCCTTTTCCTTTCTTTATTACTCAGAACTGTTATAGTCTTCCAACCAATCCTACTTGATGGTACAATGTTGACTATCAGATATATGTTACAGTCGCTGTATCATTGGATTATTCATTAATATGAGGTAGGGAGGATGGCAACTATTGAACAATCGTCTCGTTACTAGAATTGTTTTTTCTTTAGTGATTGTTATTATTTTTATTTTTGCGATTTTTTATTGGACTAATATGTCCGTACAAAAGGAACTTGGCCAGAAGTTTGAGCAGCAATACGCTAGTGGGATTCTGCAGCAAACGGAATTAGCCCTGGATTTAGCTTACGGACAATCTGAAGCTCTGGTACAAGCTCTGGAACATAATTCCGAAATGATAGAGGCTTTTGCTGATGGTGATCGGGAACTGCTAGGAACCTTGTTGGCACCTCTATTCGAGAGCTGGGTAGATGAATATGATATCGCCCAATTACAATTCATTTCCCCTGACCTCCATTCTTTTTACCGGGCTCACCAACCAGATAAATACGGTGACGACCTCAGTTTTCGCAAAGGACTGTCCCAGGTTATTGAGACTCAAAAACCTTTGACTGTTGTTGAATCGGGCGTGGCCGGCTTTGGTCTGAGATGTATCATGCCTTTGTTTGATGGGGAGCGTTTCCTAGGCGCATGCGAAGTGGGCCTTTCCCTTGATAAAGTGGTGGAGAGAGCATTAGGCAATCAAACTGAAGGAAGCTACTCTTTGTATAGTCTGAATGGAGTCGAATCCCAAAAACTGTGGGGTGACGATGCTAACACTAGCTTGACCTCGTCAGATTTGGATAAGCTCCGCAACGAGCAAGGGTTCTACCGAACCAGTTCCGACAAAAACTACCTGCTGGCCTTACTCCCCATCAAGGATGCAGACAATCAAATCATTGCCTATGTTCAGGGCGAATTACCACGTAGTGCGATTTTGCAGGCAGAACATTCGGCGCAATCTCGGACATTAATTACGATGGTTTTAGCATTATTGATCCTATGCGGTTCAATCTATGTTCTGCTAAATAGATCCCTGCGGAACCTAAAACCTTTACAAGAGACTATGTACACGGTCAGCAATGGCGATCTTACCACCACGGTAACTCTGGCCTCCCGTCAAGATGAGATTAGTGAAGTAATCAGTGACTTTGCTCAATTACTGGATAAGATCAAGGGGGTCTTCAGAGAATTATTCACAAGCACCTCTAATCTCAGCAGTAATGCCACCCTTATGGAGGATGTGACCAATTCATCAGTTGCCAAACTCAACCAGTCTATTGATGAGCTGCGGGAGATCGGTGAACGCATGGATGAAGTGGGAAAAAACCTGCAACAAGCAGACACGGGTGTAGGTGAGATCGCTGCTGCTTCGCAGATGGTAGCCGAACAAACCCAGAACATGCAGGAATCATACATCACTTTAACGGAAGTAGCCCGTAGCGGCCAAGAGAATCTTAGTCAAGTAGTAGTGTCCATTGAAAAGCTTAAAACTAGCAGCCTTGGTACAATAGAAAGTGCCCGTGAGCTGGAAAGCATTTCCCGGGATATTGGCGCTATATCCGATACCATCATGGCGGTGTCTGATCAAACTAACCTGCTGGCCTTAAATGCGGCTATCGAGTCAGCTCGCGCCGGTGAACATGGTCGTGGTTTTTCCGTGGTTGCCGAAGAGGTACGCAAGCTAGCCGAAGAGACAGCTCAATATGCCCGGCAGATAAGTGAGCTGATCAGCAATGTGCAAAGTCACATTACTGGCTTTGTCGCTCAAATAGAATCGATGGCCGTAATTATTGATGATGGAAATCAAATAACTACCGGAGTTGTGCAAAAGCTTGAAGAGATTGTTGAACATGTTGTTAACGTGGAGAGATCAGTTTATGATATATCCGCTGCAATGGAGGAACAAAGTGCATCTTCGCAGGAAATTTCTGCAGTGGTAACTTCGGTCACTGATGTATCGAGTAATGTGTTGCTGACTCTGGGGAAAGCCATTAGCCAGATCCATGAACAGGTCAGTGGTTTCACCGAATTAACTCGTATTGCTTCGGAAACAAATGGGATATCCGATTCTCTGCGGGCTATACTTCAACAGTATCGCTTACCAGATGAAGTTATTCTCAACCAGGTTAAAGCTGATCATCTCAGCTTTGTACGCAAGTATGAGTTTATTGTAGACCAAAAGCTTTATTTTGATCCTGATCAGGTTGTTGACCACCTTCACTGTCGGCTTGGAAAGTGGCTCGCCCAGGTAACCGATGTAAATACCAAGCAATTATTCGAAAAAGTAGCCGCCCAACCCCATGAGGAGATTCATCGTTTAGCCCGGGAGGCAGTAATCCTTAATAATCAAGAACGGCAAATGGAAGCATCACAAATCATTGCTAAAATGCATGAAAAGTCCCAAGAGATAGTGGCTGCTATTGACCAATTGATTGAATATACCCAACAACATAACATTAACTAGGATTCTCACTACATGACAGCAAAAGAATCATAGGGGGCAAATGTAAGCCCCCTATTTTTTCTTTGTCACGGGCGTTAGCCTGTTAGCCCCTCTTCAGCCTGCCTTTTTAATCACTTAGCCCAAATGGCATAAAGGGATCGCAGTTACCATATTAATGTAGAAAACCCGACGAGGGGGGACAGCTTCATGCCCAGAATCTTTGGTTTCTATGAAATGCAGCCCCGGGCAAAAGTTACTCTGATCGGCATCCTGGCGCTAGTGATCCTTGCCAGCAGTGTCATGTATGTGCAGGCTTATCATCGCTTAAAACCAGTTTACCAGGTCAAAACTGACCGCAAGGTGGTAGCCCTGACCTTTGACATAAGTTGGGGCAATCAAACACCCATGCCAGTCATAGAGATACTCAAGGAAAATAAGATCAAAGCCACCATCTTTTTGTCAGGTCCATGGGTCAAACAAAACCCTGATGTGGTCAAGCGTATCAAAGAAGACGGACATGAAATAGGTAGCCACGGCTATCGTCACATCAATTTAAGCAATCTTAGCAAAACAGAAATAAAAGATGAGATAAATAAAGCTCACCAGAATATTAAAGAAGTAGCCGGTGTTGAACCTAGCCTGATTCGTACTCCCAATGGGGACTACAGTGATCAGGTCATTGAAGCTATCCATGAAAGTAATTATGAAGCTATTCAATGGAGTGTGGATTCCTTGGATTGGATGAATCCTGGAGTGGACACTATTGTAGAGCGAGTAAGCAAACGTGTGCACCCGGGCGCTATCATACTCATGCATGCCAGTGACAGCTGCAAACAGACTACTGATGCCCTGCCACGGGTCATAGATAACCTGCACAAGCAGGGTTATGAAATTGTTACGGTTTCCGAGTTGCTGAAAATGGGGGAAAAGGAAAACTAATCTTGACAGAAAACAAAGGAAGCCATTTAAGGTCTGGCTTAAATGGCTTCCTTTATTCTTGCTCACGTTCCTGGTAATCATCCACATGTTCCAGGCCGATATCCCGCAGGATCTCGTCGATCAGACTTTTATCCACTTGCTATATCCCTCCTTCCCTACATCAACTGCCCCTTAAACAGACTCCAGGTAATATAAAATCAGAGGCACCTTTTTAGCCTTAAAGTTAATTATCTTTATTTTCTGACTATTTGTCAACTGTTTTCTATTTCATCTTGCGCGGCCGCCGTTTCGAGCAGTTCCACGCTGGAGGTTAAGCCGCGCGGAACTTTTTCGACTTCCGCCAGGATGTCTATATCAGCACTACCCGCGGCGCCTAATTCCTTAAAGCGGCGTGCTGCTACCAAAACGCGGCCTTCATAAGAGCCCACCGCTCTATTATATGATTCAATGGCTTTTTCCAGACTTTTGCGCATCTCCTGAAAGTGATCGCTCATAACCCGTAAACGATCGTAGAGAGTCTTACCCAGTTCGCTTATCATCTCGGCATTTTCAGCTATCACTTCCTCCCTCCAACCATAGGCTACTGTCCGCAAGAGCGCAATCAAAGTGGTAGGCGTAGCCAGAATTACCCGCTGTTCAGCGCCATATTCGATTAGCGAAGGATCCTGCTCCAGAGCAGCACTGAAAAAAGCTTCCCCGGGAATAAATAACACTGCAAATTCAGGTGCCCGCTTGAATTGGCTCCAGTAGTTCTTGCTGGCTAATTGCGTGATATGAGTACGTATCTGCCGGGCATGATTTACCAAATGGGCCTTACGCTGCTCTTCATCTTCAGTTTCCAAGGCTTCCAAATAAGCTTGTAAGGGTGTTTTAGAATCCACCACTACCAGCTTTTCATTGGGCAAGTGTATGATCATATCAGGACGCAGGCGCCCTTCCTCAGTAGTAACAGACTCCTGCTCGGTAAAATCGCAGTGTTCTAACATTCCTGCTATTTCTACTACTCGTTTCAGTTGGATCTCTCCCCAGCGTCCTCTGACATTGGGAGCACGTAATGCCTTCACCAGGTTGGAAGTCTCTGACTGCAGCTGATTTTGAGTCGAGGCCAGTGTTTTTAGCTGCTCAGTGAGACCTCCATAAGCTGTATTTCGGTCTTTTTCTATAGACTTGATCTGTTCATCTACCTTTTGCAGTGACTGGCGTAAAGGTTCTACCAGCTGAGCTATGGCCTTCTGCCGCATTTCCAGATCTCCCTGGGCACTTTGTTGATATTTTTCCAGAGTAGTGCGAGCCAAATCCAAAAACGATCGATTGTTGTGCTGCAAGGCTTCTGCTGACAAAGCCTTAAAAACATCTGACAGTTGGACTTGAGCATCATTCAATAACACCATTTTTTCTTGCATAGACTTTTGTTCTGCTGCCAGGCGGGTTTCCAGCTCGGCAATTTGAGTTTGCAAAGTAGTATTATGCTCCGTCAATTTGTAACCATTTTCGATGGAACGGCTGAGTTCTGCCTGCAAAACGGGGATCTGTTGGTTCCTTTCTTCGGCAATAGCTCGCCGTTGCTGTTCCTGTTCCAACTGGCCGCGCAGCTGGGTGATCTCCTGTAGGTTTTGAGCGTTAAGCTGCTTTTCTTCCTCCAGATCTGCTTCTTTATTCTGTAACCGATCCTCCAGGATAGCTTTTTCAGCTAGCCATTGGGCTTTATCCAGCCGCCCTTTAACGGCTACAACAACCAAAAGTACAATTATGAGTACGGTTGCAACTGCATATATTGCTATCGATTCCATCTATAGAAACCTCCCAGGTATTTCATAAGTCTCCTGCTCAGTAAATTCTCGCTATGGATCCGATTGTCCTTCACCTAAGGGAAAGATCTCCCAACAAGTGAGAAAGCTTAACTAAAATGCATGAACTAACGCAATTTTGGGACTCTTTAAGCTTTTGCCCACCTCTAACTGTCTGAATCCCATTGTTAAGGGATTATAATTTGAATTTATTGGCTCCATAAAGGAATTCATTGCCATATTGTCTTGAATTGTATTGTGAATGGGATTACAATCACAATTAAGAAGGCGAGCGTGACACAAAGCAAAAGGAGATGAGGCCACCCATTATGTTCCGCGCGATCAGATGACGCGTAACTGTCACACATATTGACTCCCCGGAAGAAGAATACTAAGTATACCGGAAAGAGAATCTTCCGGTCAAGGAACACCGTATCACTTAATGAACTCTTATTTACAGAAAGGTGGGGATGTATATGTTAAACAGAGATGGAGTTATAGTAAGACTTATACTGGCATTTGCTTTCTTCTTCTTGTCAGGAACGGAAATACTGACGGGAAACCTGGCTACTTTAAGCGGAGTTATGGGAACAGTAGAGTTGGCCACAGCACTATTAAGGTACTCACCATTACAAGAATTGATCGATTATGTAAAAGCTCATCCTGACAATATTATTCATAGCAAAGGTTATCATGCAGCTCTCAAGTAAAGGTAACTCCAAATCCATGAAATAGGCCTGTCCGTCCACAGGCCTATTTCATTTTGTGGTTTTGATCCATTCTCCCTCTACTAAATAATAAGTTTCAAATTGGTTTGCCGGCAATTTAACATTATCCCACTCATCATGTAGCTCGTAATATAATTCCCCTGATTCAGGTCTATAAATTCGATAAACTGTGGTCACAGATTTCCTGTTTAATTCTTGTCCTAAGTAGAATAATTCTCCACTAGTGCCACTAAAACTGGCCGGGAAGTTCAACCAGACTTCTCCCGTCTGGTTTTTGAAATCTTCAAAAATCTGCTCACGGCTGATTACCGGGAGCAATTCCTCCTGCTTCTGATCATTATGGTTAATAACCACCAGGATGATGATCACTATAGCTAGTAAATATATAATTGGCCTTCGCTGCAAGGTCTACACCTCATTTCATATCCGACGCCACTGTCCATCGTCGAACTCAGTTATCAAACCCTGTCTTTCTAAACGCTGCAAGTGTTTTAAGAGCATCATGCGGCTCCAAAATTGTGTATATTCCGTGCGAGTGGGGTAAGTGCTTACAAATGGCTGATCCGCTATATCCTGAAAGTCACGGGGGCCTTTCAAATACTGCAAAATATTATGCTCTTTTTGCAAACCAATATCAATGTATTCCCGTAGCAACTGGGCAATATTGTCTTCTCCACGGACAAACGGGCGCCGGTGCGATGTGGTCAGAACGGCTGGATCCATAAGTTCAAGCCTCCTTACCGATTTTTCAAACTGATCGAAGCTCGAATAATTCCCCCCATACCAGGGACCATAGGGCGACAGATCGATATCACCAGAAAATAGGATGTTGCTGGTTTCCAGCCAAAATGAGCAGTGTCCATGGGAATGTCCCGGAGTGTGCAGCGCTATTATATGTTCATGCCCTGTATCCCAACTTTGACCGTCATCGATCAATCCTCCTAATGGAACCGGAATAAATCCAGGTGAAACAGGTATATCCTCAGGCATCTTCGTAGTCTGACCAAATCTTCGGTGACGTGGTTGGCCCATTAATTTTTCCCAGTGCTGATACCCATTATAGGAGGCATAAACAGCCGCATCCTCATAACCAGGTGCTTCTTCTCGAGACGCCCATATTTGAGCATTAGGAAAAAAACTTACCCCATTAATATGGTCAAAATGATTATGACTCAATAATAGTATATCGACCGATTCCCTTATGTCACGGTAAGCTCTGCCACCCGACCCAGCATCAATCAATATGGAGGGATCTCCTTTAATAAAAACTGAGTTGCAATATGGAAAAACTGACTTACCTTCCGGGCGAATCAGTTGAACATGTTTATTAAGCTCGATGATCAATTGACTCCACTTCCTCTATTTTACTGGCCGAGCCAATATGGCCAGAATACAAAGCAAATAAAAGGCCCGGGATATTAAGCCCGGGCCAGTGGGTGGATCTTATTCCAGTTTGTCTAGCATTTCCATAACCATATCGAAAAAGTAGGTAATATCTTCTCTTTCAGTGATGCCCGCCTTAAAACCTATCTCTGGAAAGCGACCGCTGCTGCTGATCTTAACGTTAACAGTGTATTGGGCACGATCCATTTCTTGCTCGAAACGCTCCAGGTCAAGGTCATCCCAGTCTTCTTCCAGACCGATCTCATCATCAGCGCTGTCTGCACCTTCCATTAGGCTTTCATCATCATAATAGATTTCTTGGTTATCTATTATCTGCGATACGATCCACATAACGTCAGTGGTACTCATATCCAGTTCTCCGCTGAGTTGCACGATTTCATTGGCTACCGGTGTTATTTTGAGTAGGTCGGATAAGTTCACCGGCTCTCCCTTGCTCCATCTTTTCTTCATAACGATCACCTCCACATCTGCTTACCATAACACAAGCGTTGCCACCAAGCTTAATCTGTTTCTGGTATAAGTAAAACCCTAGGTTAATTCCACAGTTAATTGTACTCCCTCTAATCTGATTATATGTGAAGCAACTGAGAAAATACAATGGGATTGCACCTGTCAGGGTTGGTCTTTGGCTATGAAAGTTCTTCCATGCCTTAGGTAAGGCCGCTGGAGACCAACTGGAATGCAATTATAGCATGAACCAAATAGCCCTGCAATGGTGCCCACAACTTGTATAAAGGGTCTTTGACCCCCTCCCCTTATCCCCCATTTCAGGATATACTATATTTAGATGGGAATAAGGAAGATAGCACGAAACCATAAGAGGTATAGTCTATGAAAGATACTACTCGTGAAACAGTAACAATTGATGAAAACCACCGCATCCGCAGTGTTCGTCTCAGTCCCTGGAGCCAGGCACTCAAAACAGTGGTAGCTAAAGCACCGCTAAACTGGCGTCTGTTAGTAAAATTTGCGCTAGCTGGTGCTCTAGTCGGTGCGTTATTAGCATGGGTCTTATAGCTTATCTGTTCTAAGATTGCATGTTCATTCGCTCTCGGTTTTCACGTCTTACCCTTTCCACTTCCGGCTTTACTAATTTACGCAGTGCCATGCGATTTTCTTTCAGGAATTCCTCTAGCTCAGCTGTTCTTAATCGGGTATCATGGCGCCCAATTCTGATGCTGAGACAGTCTTCTCTTTGCAAATAGAAAATGAAATCGGCCTTGACTGGCTCACCTTCAACTTCAAAAACCGCATCACCGTTCGCCTTATTGCGATCAGTCAGACGAAAATTTTCGATCCCCAAAAACTTCATGTTGTCACCCTCCTTGTTATCCCCTCTACACTTACTATTCTACCATTTCACTTACTACAGGAATTTTCAGTCAACTCTGATCGGGTAATAGAAAAGACCAGGTCGTTGAGAAAAAACCTGGCCCCGTCTCACCTTATATGATTCAATAAAATATTAAAACAACCAACACCAGTTTTCTAGTAATTTTCCGTTATCTATGCCAATAGACCAGCTATTGGAAATCCTACGGCCATTTTAGCTTCGCATATTGTTTCACACAAGTCAAGCCCTATGACGAGAAAAGCCATTTTTTTAAGAGTTTATTAAAAATTTCCCTTTCGAACAAAATCTGTCCTTAAGGGGGTGCTTTACAAGATTTTTTACCGTTTTCTTTTTTCCCGCTTCCCCACTAGTATAGTTCTATAACTCATTCAATAATTCCCCCCGCTGAGACCTGGTACCTTATTCATAAAACGGCCATCAGGTCTTGTTTATAAGGATCGTCTGCGATTCTTGGAAAGGAGGTAGTATTTGACGAGGTTACCATCAGTCATCAACGTCTATTAAAGACCACTTTAACCAATCTCTCCGGGGGAGAGGCAAAGAGGATGGAATTATAGTGGAAGGAAGTGATCTAACTTAATGATAGTTAGACTCCAAACAAAGGTTAACCAGATACTATTCAGTACTCTTTTCAGTTTAGCACTTATACTTGGCATACCAAGCACAGCCTGGGCCAGTGAAGCAAATCTAATCATCCCTACTCTGAACCAGTCGCAGAATAATATGCTTATCATTGGTATAATGGTATGCATACTGGGAATGCTGTTTGGTCTGTATCAGTTCATCAAAGTCAAAAAGCTTCCCGCTCATGAGTCCATGCTGGATGTAGCAAATACTATTTACGAAACCTGTAAAACTTACTTGATTCAGCAAGGTAAATTCCTGTTGATACTGTTTGCCTTTATCGGCGTGTGTATTGCCTTTTATTTTGGGTTTTTGGAAAAAACTCCTGTTAGTGGAGTGCTATTAATACTGGGCTGGACTGTTATAGGTATACTTGGCTCGTACAGTGTCGCCTGGTACGGAATACGCATGAATACTCTGGCGAACAGCCGCACCGCTTTTGCGGGCCTGGAAAAGAAACCTCTTAAGGTATTGAATATAGCTTTGGACGCTGGTATGAGCATCGGTGTCTTGTTGGTATGCGTAGAACTGATCATGATGCTGATCATTCTGCTGTTCGTGCCCCGCGAATTAGCCGGAGCTAGCTTCATAGGATTTGCCATTGGTGAATCTCTGGGAGCCAGTGCTCTGCGTATCGCGGGAGGAATTTTCACTAAAATAGCCGATATCGGTTCTGACTTAATGAAGATCGTCTTTGGCATCAAAGAGGACGACCCCCGCAATCCCGGTGTTATTGCTGACTGTACCGGAGACAATGCTGGCGACAGTGTAGGCCCTACTGCAGACGGTTTCGAAACCTATGGCGTTACCGGTGTAGCTCTGGTCACATTCATTGTTTTGGCAGTGGGGGATGTTACCTTACAAATGGCTCTGCTGGCTTGGATATTTGTAATGCGCGTTTTAATGGTCATCACCTCCATCGGTGCCTTTTACATCAACGGCGCCGTCAGCAAAGCCAGATTCGACGGAAAAGAAGACCTGGATTTTGAACAGCCCTTGACCAGTTTAGTTTGGATAACCTCCCTGCTGTCCATTGCGGTGACTTTTGCCGTCAGCTATTATATCCTCGGCCCCGGCTCTGGTATTACTAATGAGTTAACCAGTCTATGGGCTATACTGGCTACTATTATCAGCATAGGAACCTTGGGAGCCGCTTTGATTCCTGAGTTTACCAAAATCTTCACCAGTCCAAAATCCAGCCATGTGGCTGAAGTGGTTAAAGCCTCTCGCGAAGGTGGCCCCTCACTAAATATTCTCTCTGGACTGGTAGCTGGTAATTTTAGTGCCTTCTGGATCGGTATGCTGTTCGTTGTCTTGATGTTCTCGGCTTACTACGCCAGTGGCTTCGGTCTAATAGACATTATGATGTATCCTTCAATTTTCGCCTTTGGCCTGGTGGCCTTTGGAATGCTAGGTATGGGACCGGTAACTATTGCGGTTGATAGCTATGGCCCGGTTACAGATAATGCTCAGTCCATTTATGAACTGTCATTGATCGAGGAAATACCCAGCATTGACAAGAAGATTGAAAAGGAATTTGGCTTCAAACCTGATTTTGATAAGGCCAAGTACTACCTGGAAGCTAATGATGGTGCTGGTAACACCTTCAAAGCAACTGCCAAGCCGGTTTTGATAGGAACCGCTGTGGTAGGTGCCACCACCATGATCTTTTCATTAATCCTGGTTATTCAGAATGTGCTTGGAGTCAATCCGGAAGAGATCCTCACACTGCTCAATCCCTACACCATACTGGGCTTCCTGTGTGGTGGTGCGGTGATCTATTGGTTTACCGGCGCATCCACCCAGGCAGTTACCACCGGAGCTTATCGGGCTGTGGAGTACATCAAGCATAATATACGGCTGGATGACAACAGCCAGAAAGCTTCCATAGAACAGTCCAAAGAAGTGGTTAAAATCTGCACCCAGTATGCTCAAAATGGAATGTTCAACATATTTATTGCCATCTTTTCTTTCGCTTTGGCCTTTGCATGCCTGGCGGCTCCGGTCAGTTATAATGCACCAGTGGCTTTATTTGTATCTTATCTTGTTTCCATCGCCGTTTTCGGTCTGTTCCAGGCAGTATTTATGGCTAATGCAGGTGGTTGCTGGGACAACGCTAAAAAAGTTGTGGAAGTTGATCTTGCTGAAAAGGGTACTCCTTTGCATGATGCTACCATCGTTGGTGACACTGTCGGTGATCCCTTTAAGGATACTTCGTCAGTAGCTTTGAATCCGATCATCAAGTTTACCACCCTTTTCGGGATGTTGGCTATGGAAATCGCCATTGCCGAAGCCTTCCGAGAGGTAGCACCCACGGTGGGTATTATCTTCCTGGCGATAGCCCTGTTCTTCGTATGGCGTTCCTTCTATGGAATGCGCATTAAGTCTTCTGAAAACTAGACTTGAAAAGAAACTGACCTAAAAACGAGCCCGTATCATTAAAAAGTGGTACGGGCTTGGCTATTTAACATCCTTTTCATACTCCGAAGCTGGGGCAAGATTATTTCTCTTCGAACTTTTGGGACGGACCCATTTGTTCTCAATACCTCATTGGTTCTGGTGACTAGACTAATCCAACTTATTTTGGTCTCCAGTTGGGTTGGAACTAGGGATGACCCCCCCATTTTTGCCTATCAGATAATAGCCAGGATAATCTCCTGCCTCGATTTTCTGCATGAATTCCCCTCGACTCATCTCCACACCAGTTCTCATATCCCAGAACCGCTCATGTCCATCCGGCTGTGAAAGATTGACCACTTGATCATTCTGTTCCACGCTTAGTCCCCCTGTGTTCTTTTTTGTAGTATGGCTTTCATATCTCTACCTAATACCTTTTGTAAATGGTATGCTACAATAAATAAAATTTGAGGTGAAATTAAATGTGCGGTCGCTATACCATAACCGTTGATGCCGAAGGGATCGCCTGGCGTTTTGGCGCGGAACGCCCTGAATTTGATTTTGAGCCTGCTTATAATGCTGCTCCCACCCAGAATCTGCCCGTAATTATTGAAGCCAATGGGCAGAGGCGGTTTCTTTTAATGCGCTGGGGTCTTATACCTCATTGGTCTAAAGAAATGTCTATCGGCAACAAGCTAATCAATGCTCGTATCGAAACGGTTGACCAAAAGCCCGCCTTCAAGAGCTCACTGTTGAGGAGAAGATGCCTGATTCCTGCTGATGGTTATTATGAATGGCTGAAGATTGATGAACGCAAACAGCCCGTGCGGATCGTATCATCTCAGAATGATCTCTTTAGTTTTGCCGGGATTTGGAACGAATGGATCGATTCAGAAGGCATGACTATTAATTCCTTCAGCATCTTGACCACCACACCAGTTGCTTCGATCACACATATCCACCACCGTATGCCTTTAATATTGTCACCCGATCAGGAAGGTGACTGGTTAAGAGGTCCCCGATCGGTAGAGCCCCTAGTAGTCAAAGACTTTTTGGACAAACTTCACCCTTGCCCATCTCTTCATTTTTATCCCGTATCAAGCTTGGTCAACAATCCCCGCGTAAATAGTCCATCCTTGATAGATCCAATTTGATCAGGACACAAAAGGACGCTTTTGGTGTGCCATTTTTGCAATGACGCACCAAAAGCGTCCTCTGGTGTCTCAACAACCCCTTGACTTAGCTAAACAAACTTACCCTGGCGAACTATATCGTCTGCTGGCTCATCCACTGGCGATACGTATTCTGCGATGTTGCGACAGTGGTCACTGATCCTTTCCAAGTGTCCAATGAAATCCAAAAATACCGCCCCATTATTACCAGTGCAGACCCTTTCATTGAGTCTACGTATATGAGCCTTGCGGTACTGTTCTTGCATTTCATCTAGCCGCTTTTCATAGGCTATGACTTTTTTCGCTAAAACCTTGTCTTTACGTTCAAAAGCTAGGAGAGCAGATTCCAGCGCTTGCCGCGTTAAGTCGATCATGGCAGTCAATTCCTCTTCGGCCTCCCCGGAGAATTTCACTTGATGCGTACTAGCATAATCAGCAACTTGAATGATGTTCTCGCTTAGGTCGGCGATTCTTTCTATATCATTTAGGGACTGCAATATCAAATAGGCCTGATTGGAGTCTTCATGGGACAGGTGCTTTTCTGAAGCCGCAACTACGTAATCGGTAATATGGCGCTCTAAGTTATTAACAGCCTCTTCCAACATGGTTCCCCGCTCAGCCAGACCTTCCTCATGGGTGTGAAAATACTCGATGGCGTTTTCAAAAGCCTGCCTGGCTAAGTCAGCCATCCGCAGAGTTTCTCGGGTAGCCTGCGCCAGAGCCACAGGAGGATTGTTAAGAAAACGGTGGTCAATGAAACGGGTTCTCACTTCTCCTCTGTCTTCAGTTTCACGCTCGGGGATCAAAAAGGTGACAATAGCTGCTAATACCGCTACCAGTGGTAAATGGATCAAAGTATTGGAAATATTGAAGATCGCATGAGTCTGAGCAATCTGCAGCTTAATGCTCAGGGTAGCCCAGGTACCCATGTAGCCGGGCACCAGATAAAAAATAGCATTGGTTACAAACTCAACCAGTTGAGGTAAGACGCCAATAACGAAGAGGGGCAGAAAAATGATGGTGCCGATCACATTAAACATAAAGTGAGTTAAGGCAGCCCGACGAGCGGCTACACTAGCTCCCAGCCCGGCTAGTAGTGCGGTAACTGTGGTACCGATATTATCTCCAAATAAAATAGGTACCGCTTGATGATAGGTGACCACACCTTGATAAGCCAATTCCTGCAATACCCCGATAGTAGCACTACTAGCCTGTACTATCGCGGTGAATACAGTGCCAACCAGTACTCCAATCAAGGCATTATTATCAATACTGACCATCAGATTTGTAAAAAAGGCCAGATCCTTCAACGGCTTCATACCATCACCCATGACACTCAGGCCAAAGAATATCAAGCCAAAGCCAAAGATAGCCTGTCCAATATTTTTAGGCTTCTTTTTTTTAGCAAACAAATACAGAAGAGCACCCAGACCTAAGATAGGTAAGGCATATGCCTGAAGATTAAAACCTATTAAATAAACGGTTACGGTGGTGCCTATATTAGCCCCCATAATTACGCCGATGGCTTGCCGGAGGGTCAGCAACTCAGCATTTACCAACCCTACCGTCAATATAGTGGTAGCGCTGCTGCTCTGAATCAAACCGGTAACCAGGATACCCGTCAGCACCCCGCGAACGGGGTTACGAGTCCCCTTCTCCAATATGCTGCGCATGCGATCTCCGGCTACTGATTGCAGGGCATCGGACATAGTACGCAAACCAAAGAGAAAGAGTCCCAGTCCTCCGAGAAAAGCGAATAATATTACTTGCCACGTTTCTGTCAAAAATTTCCCTCCTGAACATTACAGTATAAGAAATCGTTGTAATTATTACGTCCTGGTTGCCTGAAAACTATTCCTTTACTTTATCTTTACCGTCTCTATACAGTATGTCAAGAATTGTATCAAAATTTAAAGCTGTCAGCCATTATTTGCAGGATAATTTTCTAATGTTTATTCCGTTACCAGGTAATAACCAGTTTGTTGACGAATACTCATATAATCAGGTGACTTAAGAGAAAGTTGGTGATAACATGTCTGCCTATGATGTGGTTGTTATCGGCGCCGGCAATGGCGGTCTTACCGCAGCCTGTAGCCTGGCTCAGAAGGGTATCAAGACTTTATTATTGGAAAAGCATAATGTTCCCGGTGGTTGTGCCACCAGTTTTTGTCGCGGACGTTTCGAGTTTGAGGTAGCTTTGCACCAGTTAAGTGGGATGGGCACCCCCGAAAAACCAGGTCCACTGCGCTATGTTTTGGACAAATTAGGGGTGGTAGATCGTTTGGAATGGGTGGAGATGGAGAACCTTTATCGACTGTTGGTGCCTGGTCAACTGGATATAACCTTACCAGCCGACCGCGAAGGGGTTATCGCCACTTTACAGGAAAGATTTCCAGCCGAAAGTGATAATATAAACAGCTTCTTTGACCTGCTCTACCAATTCTGTATTGAGTTATTGGGAACCTACCGGGATCCTCAAGCCTCACCGGAAGTCTATCCTACTTACTTTCAGTATGCCTTAACAAGCACCCAGGAGGTGCTGGATCAATATTTCACTGATCCCCTCTTAAAAATGGCCCTGGCCGTATACTGGGGATATATGGGCGTTCCACCGGTAAGCCTTTCTTTCGCAGATATGGCTATACTGTTGTTTGCCTATATCGAATTAAAGCCATATCATCTGAAAGGTGGTTCCCAGGCGCTTTCCACCGCTCTATTGGAAAAATACTACGAATCCAACGGAACCGCACGCTTCAACTGCGGTGTCAGCAGGATCCTGGTGGAAGAGGGCAAGGTAACTGGTGTGGTTACTGAACAAGGTGATACCATTGCAACTGATTATGTAGTATCCAATGCCTCAACCTTGGCAGTTTATACGGAAATGATCGACCCAGAACATGTCCCGGAAGAGCAGTTTAAGATACTTGGAGGCAGTACCATAGGCCCTTCCTCCTTTACTTTATACATTGGTTTGGACTGCGAACCTGCTCAGGTAGGCATCGATGAGACTACCAACTTCCTGGGCACGACCACAGATATGAATAAGGTATTCTCCTCCTTAAAAAGGGTTGAGGTAGAAAACGATTATGTGTTGTTGACCTGTTACAATATATCAGATCCTGACGCTTCTCCTCCGGGAACCTCTCAGGTGGTTATTGTGGATTTGAAATATGGCGAGCCCTGGCTGGAGATCCCACCCCACCAATATTACGAAAAGAAATATCAACTGGCTGACCAGTTACTGGATCGGGTAGAACATTACTTTCCGGGTTTCCGCGAACACATAGAAGAAATCGAAGTTGCTACCCCCCTTACCCATATGCGCTACTTGTCTACTCCCGGTGGAGCAATTTACGGTTTTGACCAGTATGCCAAGGATTCCAATATGTTCGTTTCCCCTCTGTCTCCCATCAAAGGATTATATTTTGCTGGAGCCTGGGCCGGCTCAGGAGGTTTTCAGCCCACTCTGAGTTCAGGAGCAGCCGCTGCCAGGGCGATACTCAAAGACCTAAAAAGCCAAAGGGAGGTGGCAAAATGAAAACCGAAATGCAAAAAAGGATCGAAGGCCACAGCCAAATTGCTTATGAACTGGAGATCTGCCGCAAGTACGGCATAGACTACCGTGCGCAAAAAGGCAAATGGGCGTCAGCAGTGGAAAGGCTTCACCCCAAGAGACTGCAACTGCGGGTAGCCGCAAAGATCAAAGAAACCGATACAGTCAGTACACTGCGCCTGGTCGCGGCATCCGGTCACCTGCCTCCCTTTCAGGCAGGCCAATATATCAATCTCTTGGTAGAGATCGACGGGGTCTGCACCGGCCGACCTTACAGCATATCGTCTCCTCCTAATCAAATCGCCTACTATGATATTACTATCCGTCGAGTGGACAATGGTTTTGTGTCCTCTTACCTGCTGGATCAGGTGAAAGTTGGAGATATTCTGCAGTCCACCGGGCCCGCTGGTCAGTTTTATTACAACCCGTTAATCCACGGAAAAGATTTGGTTTTCCTGGCAGGTGGCAGTGGTGTCACTCCCTTTATGAGTATGATTCGGGAAGTTACGGATCGGATGCTGGATCGGAAAATTCATCTCCTCTATGGATGCCGTTCTCCTCAGGAGGCCATCTTCCACCAAGAACTGCTGGAGCTAGCTGCAGCTTATGCCAACTTTAGCTATGATCTGGTCATATCCGATCCCGTCAGTGACTATGAAGGTTTAACCGGCTTGATTGATGCGGATTTAATACTCAGCAGGATAGGCAGTGTGGAGGGAAAGACCTTCTTTATATGCGGGCCTCAGGAAATGTATGCCTTCACCATTCCGGAACTGAAAAAACTTGGCGTACCTGACCGGCGTATTCGCAGGGAATTGTTTGGTTTACCCCGCCAGATTCATAATGATCCTGCCTGGCCCAAGGAGGTATCATCTCAATCAGTCTTTACGGTGAAACTGAGCAACGGGCAGGAAATTCCCGCCCGAGCCGATGAATCGTTACTGATGGCCATGGAAAGAGCTGGCATCGTAGTTGAAAACTGCTGCCGCTCAGGTGAATGCAGTCTGTGTAGGGTCAAACTGGTGAAAGGCCAGATATTCCAGGCCAGTACAGCCAAACTGCGCAAATCCGATCACCAGGCCGGCTTTGTTCACAGCTGTGCCGCCTATCCAATAAGTGATTTAGAGATCAGGCTTTAATTGATCCGTTAACCATGAACCCACCGATATGATCTATCGGTGGGTTCTCCTATCTCAAGCCATCTACTGGCTTATGCATCCTTAAGTATAGTGCTCAATTACAACGTTTTGGCTGTTGATTGCTTGATTATCTCGTAAACGATAAGCTCTTAACCCCAGACCCACAGCCAGGTATAAAAGGGAAGCAATTATTCCATTGATAGGAGAAACAATAAACTCCTTGCCGGCAGTGATGCTGATATAACCTGATATTACTATAGAATTAATCAGTGAGTCCTCAACTGTATGCAGCCTCTCAAATTACTTGTGTTATATAACTTATGTTATTTAACATTAATTATTTCAGCAAGTGTTTATACAATTTTTTTGTTAACTGGGCAGATAATCATCCCAGCAATTATAAACGGGAAACAAAGAAGCTGTCCCTTAAACCGGTTTCGGTTTGGGTACAGCCTCGAAATGCTAAAGGTGCAGAACAGTCTCAGAGATCGGCGCCGTAGGGCTTGTCGAAACTTTTTTCTATAACGTTATTTTTCTTCATCCAATCATCCCACAGAAAGCTATTAACCATCGGTATAACCTGCTTCAGGTTTTCCGCAGTGAGATGCTCGGGGCGTGCCAGTTTGGCAAGGATTCTGTCATCAAGCTCACCTGTTTCGCCATAGGCCTTCCCCAGTTCGTAAAACCCTTTAAATACCTTGTCAACCAGAGCAGGTGGCTGAACCGCGAGGCCTTCACATCCGCCTTTGCATATTAAGCCGGCTGGTTCACATTCGAGCCTCCTGGCGAGTTTTTCACAGTAGCGTGCCACAAACCTGGTGTGGTGTGTCTCAGGAAATCCGCACTGAATCATGAACATCAGCTTCAGTCCGGGGTTTTTTCCTTTCAGAGGAGCGAATGATTCAAAGAGCGCTTTCACAGATCCGGGCATCGCGTCAACGTAAAGAGGAAAGGCAATAAGCAGTCTTTCGGCGTTTTGAAAGAGTTCCCTCTCGGGAGTAAAATCCGGTCTGTCTTTTATAGAGTGCAGAACTTCAACACTGTTCCCATCTGTTTCGAGAAATCCGTTGATGAAGTGTTCCAGTAATTTTTGAGTGTTACCTGATTTACCTCTGGGTGATCCATTAATTATTGATAATCGCATGGACTACCTCCTCTACCGGTGTATCTGTAAAATCCATGAACTTCAAAGAGCCCTGGATGTTCAGTGCAGCCCTCCTGAATATGTCATGTATTATCTCGAGGTCCTCGCTGTCGGTGTCTTCCATCTTCTCCAGAAGGAGTGCCAGTTCCGGATATTTTTTGTAACGCTTCATGTGGTGTACCTCACCGTCGAAGTCCTCAAGGTATGGGTGAAGGAGAGGTATAATCCTGTCCAGAGCGTTTTTCGCCAGGGCAGATGGGTAGCCCATGATTATTGGTGAGGAGAGAACCACCATGTCTGAGGTTATAAACTCTCTGCAGATATTGTCACCGTCATCTTTGAATACGCAGATACCAGGGGTCTTTACCCAGCAGTTGAAGCATCCCTTGCATGGAGAGTATTTCATGTCGCGGAGCACCAGCTCTTTGGCGTCATGTCCATTTGCTGAAAGAGAATCTATGGCAGATCGAACATAGCTGTTTATGCTGGAATCGCTACCGCTTCCGTTTATAAAAAGAACCTTCATCTTCTTCCCCCTTGGACGGTTTTTCGCCCGTCATTAGTCATTTTCCTTTGAACCAATCCCAAATCCAAGAAATGTAAGCAACCACACTAACTAAACGGCAAGATACCTTTCCCTTATAAGATACGTTAACATAAAATTCATGCTAGAACATCACTAAGTTTAAGTAATTAGAGAAAACCTGGGTAAATAGCCACCAGCTTAGATAGATTCTTTATTTTCGTCACCTCCAGCCTCGAACGATAGGCACTCCTTCGGATTATGCCTTTTTTGTTCGAACGCCTGCTATTACCGCTTTCATAAAAGCTCTCCAATAATGTAAGCCTTGCTATTTCAGCCTAGCTACTTAATTAGGAAGAAAAAGAAAAAGGTTCCCAGATATTTCACTGAGAACCCATGGTATTTTCGTGAAGATGGTGCCCGAGTTCGGAAGCGTATCCGTGAAAACGATTTCCCGATACAATTATGCCTGTTGATAGAAGCCTTATCGAAAGGGATCATATTCACAGACAGGGAAATGGGTTAAGACTTGGGGATCAACGACACATGGTTTCGATAGAATTGGATCGCGGCCAAAGCCAGTAGAACAACCACTCCCGCTAGAGCTATGTTCTGTAGAAAAACAAACTCGCCCTTATACCCATGCGGTGCCCTTAAGTAATTATAAATCCCGAAATATGCCCAGGCAACCGGCAGTGGAAACACAGCAATGCGAATTCTCAAGAGTAAGGCGGTGACTAGAATAATTGCAGCGACCAGGACAATTATCGCCCAGATATCTGCGGGGATGCCAAAACCGCTCCAATTCAGCTTTACAAGCATGGCAGCTGTGTTTACAACCGTTGCTATTAATAACCAACCAGTATAGGTACCAAAAGTTAAAGGTAACATCCAGTGCTTCCCGTCATTGCCCTTCAGGAGCTCTCGGCAGATCAAAGCCAGTGTGATCACCAGCCCGAATATGAATAACACAGACAACTCAATCTGTACATATGAAAAAGCAATGATCCATGCCATATTCAGGATGCAGGACACCATGAACGGTACAGTGATTCGATCTACAGCCCTCTGATAATAGGCATCATTCTTTTTTACTATCATCATAATCACTGAGATGATAAGCAGAGAGTAGATAACGCCCCAAATGCCGAAAGTGAATGGGCTTGGTGTTATAAGGGTAACAAACCTGTTCGAGATTTCTTCTTGGGTGAGGCCGTTGATGTAACCTAAAGCCCCAAGAGCATTGATACCTATAGTAGCTACTAAGAATGATCCGTTGACCCAGGCCTTTTTTGTTGTGTCCAATGGGCCTACCTCCCATTTTAACTCCCTTACCGGTTATAAATGGCTACCAATTCCGCACCTTATTAAAATAACTCCATAAAGTAGAGAGAATCCAACAAATGCTTTTGTTTGTCTGCCTCAGCCAGCTTCCATAGCAAGCGTTTCAAAGGAATTGTTGATCCTCCCTTACTTATTTTATCAATGTGTTTTGCAAATCTTAGCTTGGTATTCTCGTCAGTTAAATCTTTATAATAATGTCCCCATAAGTGCTGGGCAGCATTCACGGCGTTCCCGGGTTCGACTGGAGATAGCCTTGCCCCATCGATCAGTCGGTAAAATTCCACCACAGGATAGGAACTCTTGTTTTTCAATAGTTGCCTTATTTCCTGGTAGACTGCTGGACAATGCTCAAGAACCAGGTACTTGTAACGCTCCCATTCCTTCTCCAGCCGTTGGATTTTTGGTGAAGCAATAGCATTTATACACTTTAGCGCCGACAAATTCTTGTCCTTTACTTCCACCATGATGTCAACATTCTTCTGGGGAATACGTTTATAAAACTTGATAAAATCTTCAACATCCAGGGTGACAGAATGTGAACCAGGCCGCTTGTGGGTATCTTGCTGTGAATAATGCAGCTTTGGGGGGCCATCCGCCCTTTTCCAGGTGTTGGCGCAGGCAGCCATCCAGTCCCTCTCCGAATAAGTATTATCTGGGTTGACCTGATGATGAAGATTGTCAAACACAACGGGAATGCTTTCGTTTTCTCCAATTGAAAGAACATCAGAAATGGTATAATAGCGGTCATCGTTTTCGATCACCAGTCGGTGGCGGATGTCGTCATCTAAACAGCGAAAATTCTCAGTAAACCGTTGGAGTGCAGCGGTCTTATTGCCATAAAGACCACCAATATGGAGAACTATCTTGTGTTCTTTACCCAGTCCCAGGGTATCCAAAAATCGTCCATGGTATTTCAAATCTTCCACTGCTCGCTCTACCACGGTTTCATTCGTTGAATTGAGTACAGTATATTGCCCGGGGTGCATTGAAAGGCGTATACCATTTAAAAGCGCCTTATTTCCGACTTCCCTTAACTGATGGTTGAATTCTTCCCACCATTTTAGGGTGTTTGCCAGATGTGAACCGAAAGGAATGATATCTGAGCTAACACGAAACAATTTGATATCATTTTGTATGTTGTAGTCTAATATCTTATCTAATGCTGTTAAGTTTGATTGAATTAAATATGTCAAAACATCGGGAGCGGAGTTTTTTAATGTGCAGCTTCTTAACTTTGTTCCCGGAACTCCAACGGTTAGGCAGGCATAACCAATGCTCATGGGAATCCTCCAATTCCGTCTCTGCCAAATGTGGACTTACCTTAATTTATCAACTAATCTACCTAACCTGAGCGATGATCCTCTTGAAATACCCATCACTCTTTCTACCTGCTCAAATTGAAGATATCTTATTTCGGGTCATCTCTGGGTGTCATGAACGCAGTCCATTCATCATAGACTGTCCGCAGTTCCTCATCCAGTTAAGTAAGGGCTTTGGCTTCTATGTCCTCTGGCACACCATAGTAGGCCTCAGCAATAGCGCCGGTAATTGCAGCAATGGTATCAATGATTGCTCCCAGCATCTATTTTTCCCCTATTTAATTAGACTGCGCCTATGCCGGGCGTTTACTTCCACACTTGGCATAATCATAGCTCCTCCTGGTTTTTGCCTCTGTCATTTTGCCACTGAAAGTAATCACAATCGTTCTCATCTTGATAGAATTACAGCATCTGGGGGTCATCCTCCCAACTGAATAAACTCTTCAGATCTGCAACATTGGTATCACGGCCATTCCGGGGCAACTCCCTGGCAGTAACAGGATCTGCTGGCGCGCTAGGCACATTTAGATCTGCGCCACGTGCATTATCCTTTAGCCAGGCAGCATGACTGTCAGATTTCCTCGGAGTAAGATCTACATCGTCAATAGAAATGCCCAGGGCTTCAGCTACACCCTTGCCATACTCAGGATCGGCCATATAACAATGATTGATATGCCTATGCTTGATCTGCAAGGTCGCATCACCCATGTTGCGCGCGGTATTCTCGAAAAGCACCAACTGCTGTTCACGGCTCATGGCACGGAAGAGAAGCCCCGGTTGGGTGAAGTAATCATGGTCATCCTCACGGAAGTCATATTGATAAACATCGCCACCTTCTTGGATGGGCTCAGCGGTTTCGGGATGGTCGGTCCAATTGCCATAGCTGTTGGGTTCATAATGGAGCTCACTACCCATGTTTCCGTCCACTCTCATCATGCCATCACGATGATAGCTGTGCGGATCTGCAACTCCTTGAGGACTGTTGACAGGGATCTGGTGATGGTTTACACCTAAACGATAACGCTGGGCATCTCCATAAGAAAACAATCTGGTCTGAAGCATACGGTCAGGAGAATAGCCAATACCTGGCACATTGTTGGCGGGGTTGAAGGCCGCTTGCTCCACATCAGCAAAATAATTGTCCGGATTCTGGTTCAATACGATTTCGCCTACTTCGATCAGAGGGAAATCTGTCTTGTACCACATTTTAGTCAGATCAAAGGGGTTATAGGGCATATTTCTGGCCTGTTCTTCGGTCATGACCTGAATAAACATAGTCCATTTCGGGAACATTCCTTTTTCAATGGCCGTATAAAGATCTCGCTGATGACTCTCCCGATCCTTGGCTACCACCATTTCAGATTCTTGATCGGTCAGATTCTGGATACCCTGCTGACTGCGGAAGTGGAATTTCACCCAAAATCTCTCATTGGCTGCATTGATCAGACTATAAGTATGACTTGAGAATCCATGCATATAGCGATAGGAAGAAGGAATACCGCGATCACTCATAGTAATGGTAACCTGCAGCAATGACTCCGGTAGGGATGTCCAGAAGTCCCAGTTAGTATTGGGACTTCGCATATTAGTGCGAGGATCACGCTTAACCGCATGATTCAGGTCGATAAACTTCTTAGGATCCCGAAAAAAGAAAACCGGGGTGTTGTTGCCAACCAGATCCCAGTTACCTTCTTCAGTGTAGTATTTCATAGCAAATCCGCGTATATCACGCTCCGCATCGGCTGCGCCGCGCTCCCCGGCTACTGTAGAAAAGCGTATGAAGACTTTTGTCTTCTTTCCTATCTCGGAAAATATCTTCGCTTTAGAGTATTTTGTTATGTCATGTGTAACCACGAACTCACCGAAGGCACCAGATCCTTTGGCGTGCATACGACGCTCAGGGATTACCTCACGGTTGAAGTGCGCATGCTTTTCGAGCAGCCATGCGTCCTGAAGGATTTGAGGTCCTCTTGGGCCTGCGGTCATAGTATCCTGATTGTTAATAACCGGAGCACCATTTTCACGAGTGATCCCAGGATGTTGTCCTCTAGCGTCGTTACGGCTGGGTAGAGACTCGCCCAATCTGTTCTTTTGCATGGGATCATTTGTCATACTAACCACCTCCTATTGAGATTAGATTTGCATTAATGTGACGGGTTGCCAGACATCATATTATAACAATGCCATATAAAACAAGGAATATCTAGTCGAATACATGGAATAAAGATTAGCGTTTACCTGCTATGATATTGATCGCTTGGTTTGAATTCTTTGCTATAAAATACAAAAAACCGGACCAAAGCCGGTTTTTCAACTTAAAGATGGTGCCCGAGGCCGGGGTCGAACCGGCACGAGGGGTAAACCTCGCGGGATTTTAAGTCCCGTGCGTCTGCCTATTCCGCCACCCGGGCACGATATGGAGGGCGGAACCGGATTCGAACCGGTGGATGGTGGTTTTGCAGACCACAGCGTTAGCCACTTCGCCATCCGCCCAAAAATCGCGTATCGCGCAGAAATTAGTATATCAGTTTTAACCTGTTTCCGCAAGCTGTCTGTCCGCGGCTTTTTAGCAAATAAAAAGCGTCACCTGAGGGTAACGCTGTATAGACTTACTGGAGCGGAAGACGAGATTCGAACTCGCGACCCTCGCCTTGGCAAGGCGATGCTCTACCACTGAGCCACTTCCGCCCATATGGTGCCTCGAGGCGGAGTTGAACCACCGACACGCGGATTTTCAGTCCGCTGCTCTACCAGCTGAGCTATCGAGGCAAATATGGCGAAGCCGATGGGATTTGAACCCACGATCTTCGGCGTGACAGGCCGACATGTTAACCGCTACACCACGGCTCCGCAACGAAATTCATTATAGCATCCTCACCAGGGTTCGTCAACCGGCTTTAGGGATCTCGGATAAAAAATATGGCCGCTTACGGCTATTAATTATATCTTTATCAAGCTTTCCATCATAAAAGCCTGCTTATCCAGGAATACTATTCTTAGACAGAGGTGATAACGATGCCTATTAACAGCAGAATCGGCAGGCTCGTTCAAGAAACGATAGCCATGAGACAAGCTAAAGGTAAACATAGCGGCAGTTATGCTAATTCACTATTTGGTTCAATAAACGATTTGTTTTATGAGTTTGGGTTAGTCAGCCGGCCTTCTCCTAAGAAAACCGATGATGAAGATAAGCAGGAATGAAACCTTGCTTATCTTTTGGAGGCATATTTGGCTGCATTGAGGCCGGCTACCTGGCCTTCCCCGACTGATTTGGCCACCTGATAGGGAGGACCGGTGCAGTCTCCAGCTGCATAAACCCCTGGTAAATTTGTTTCCTGCTGGCGGTTTACTATAATATGGTTTTTCTCTATCTTCAGACCAGGTATCAGTCGATCCGGAGCAGTTTCGCCGCCCAGTACAAATAAACCTTCTACAGCTATTTCCCGGCCATCCTTCAGCCTTAGTCCTTCTACAAAATCGGTTCCAATTATGGAATCAGGTCTACTGTCCAGGATCTGTACCCGGGAATCCAAGGAACCAACTTTTTTATACAGAGGTATATAGTAGACCTTATTGCAGATCTCAGCCATGAAATTGGCTTCGTGTTCGGCTTCATCACTATGTCCTATGAGCAAGACATCTTTTCCTCTATAAATCGGCCCGTCACAGGTGGCACAGTAACCCAGCCCTTTGCCCAGGAAAAAATCCTCCTGGGGTAGAGTAGGTTTGTAGGGAACCCCGGTAGCTATGACAATGGTTCGGGATGTTATTACGTCTTCACCCAGGAGAATAAGATACAAACCATCCATCTCGGTTATGGTTTCTGCCTTCTGAGCCATTATTTTTACGCCCATTTTTTCGGCATGCTCCTGGAAAGCGTCTAACAGATCTTTTCCCTTCATAGCCGGCAATCCTAAATAATTATCTACTACCTGGGCTTTATGCAGTGGCGGACTACAGATTTCAGTGCCCATGACCACAACCTCTTTATTGCGAATAGTGGCATTAATAGCTGCAGATAAACCGGCCGGGCCGCACCCCAGTATAACTAGATCGTATATTTTCTCCACCGTGTTCCTCCCTTCATTAATGCCCTTCTCTTTGCTGCCATGAGTATAAAAACTGCAGAGCTGCTCAAGTCTGATGGTTTTCAGGATTTCCCTAGTATATTCTGCGAAAAGAGCGCTTTCTATTGATGATTATACCGTATTAAGGTCTGCCGTAATCTCATTTCTTTCAATAACCTTATTTTCCTCGATTGCCTCACAGTCTCCTATAGTCTCATTGGATTCTCCAGTCGCACTCTCTTCTTTATTTTCCACTTTTTCTAGGATCTCAGTTTCTTCCACAATAAGTGCCTTTTCCTCAGTTGCTATGGCTGGCCCTGCCAACTCGGCCAGCCACAACTCATGCCTGCGCTCTACATAAGCTCGATCGATCTGGCCGGTAAACATACTGGATACTAAAGGACGATTATCTTTTATCAAAAAGGCCAGCAAGTGAACGATTATTGAAAGAAGCAGAATAACAGTAAATAGGTTGTGTATCTGAGCGATCCAAAATACTAAACTAGCGGATACATCCACACCAGGTAGATTCTTGTACACCTTTATAAGTCCGGTTACAATCAGCATGGCAACAGAAACAGCAGTTATCAAAAAGGCCACTCTCTGCTCAGCCAGGTATTTGCGGTTCTTGGGTTCTTCGGCCAAACCTACCATGGAGGCAAAGATCTGGATCGATTCTTTGATATCACCACGCCTGGGCAGTATATCCCAACGGCGCGTGCCAATCAGATAAGTAATATAGTAAAGACTAATGAATATGAGAATAGCCGCAGCTACATAATGAATATTTAAGGTCACCATAAAATCACTGGACCATCCCAGGCCAGGTATTTGATCCACATTGTAACGCTTATACATAGGCATTTGTCCGAACCCAGTAAAAATGAGAACAAAAATCGATAAGGCAGTGACCCAGTGAACGAAGCGAATGGCCAGATTATGCCTCACTATCTTCATGTTGTTCCTCCCCCTGCATGATTTTATATACACTTAGGCCGGCAGCTAATACGCCAGCTACCGGGGCGATTGCAAAAGCTTTGGCCATATTTCCCGGCTCATCTAACGGATTATTAATACCTACTTCCATGGAGGGTCGCCCGGGTTTACCGTCATTTTCCTGTTCCTTAATAGCTTGATCAATATTTTCAAAGGGTATCTGAGACAGGTAAAAGGTGGCCGTACCACCGTTTTCCAGGTCGCCATATATATGACCCTGATTCTCATCTGCCCATCTGTGTGCGTAAGCTCTCATCTCCTCTTTGGTTCCCAGGGTTATCGCCTGATTAGGGCAGGCCGCAACACAAGCCGGCTCTTTTCCCTCCTGAATGAGATCAATACACATATCACACTTATACATAACACCCCCTCCGGCAAACTTGGGAGCAACTTTTTTATAAAGACCCACCCCAGCTTGGCGCTGAGGAATTCCCCAGGGACAGACATCACGGCACTTGGCACCTCCGAAGCACATGTCAGTATCGATGACCACCGCTCCTTCCGGAGTATTGTCAATAACGCCGAAAGGGCACAGCCCTGAACAAGGTGGATTATCACAGTGCATACAGCGCCTCGGGATATGAACCCTTACCTTCCTTCCCTGATGCTCAACCTCTAGGTGCTGCACATAAGTCCAGTTATAAGGAGTGAGTCGATCAATGATTTGCTGTTTGTCTGACCAATCTTCATGAAACGGTTGTGGCCAATAATCTCCAATAGGTTTTTCCGGTTGAGGAAACCTAGGTTGGTTTTTGCTGCGACATGCTGACACACATGCAGGGGTATCCAGATGTGAGCAGCCGTCACATTTGGTCAAATCAATGATAGTTGCGTATTCCTGGTGGGGAGACATTTGGGCCGCCGCCTTCTCCGTGCCGCTCAGTACCACAGCAGCAGTGATTCCGGACAGAGCCGCCCGCTTCAGAAATGTCCTTCGGGTAATGGCCATTGGTGAGCCTCCTTAATCAGTTTATACTCATACCCCCTTTGGGTATATAATATATAATAGTCAGAGTCCCTCTTTTTTGTCAACCACTCTCTTGAAAAACATGGACGGCTGTTATCTTAGCCATACTATCTTCAGAAGAATTGGAATGGTTGCCATCTAGGAGGAGGAATACTAATGGTGGTATCGAGTCAGTTAAAGAGGGTATTTTTCGAAAAAGAGGCACTAGATTATCCCCTAGGCAGGCAAATCTACCAGCAGATGCAGAATGCTGGCCAGGAGGTCGTATTTTTGCAGTCCCACAATCGGGTAACTGGCATTCCCGGCAAGTCACCCCGGGAGGCTTTTTTCCAGGGCAAAAGCACCTTGGTAGTGGGCGTACGCAAGACTTTGGATTTTGCTACTTGCAAGCCGTCAGCTCACTACCAGCTTCCCCTGGTGACTGGATGCGAAGGCATCTGCGAATACTGCTATCTCAATACCCAGTTGGGAAAAAAGCCGTATATTCGCATCTATGTAAATGTGGAGGATATTCTGCATCAGGCGGCGATTCTCATAGAGAACCGTCGTCCTGAAATTACTCTATTCGAAGCAGCGGCAACTTCTGATCCAGTGGCGGTAGAACCCTATTCAGGATCATTGGCTCGGGCAATTGGTTTTTTCGCTGAACAGGAATGGGGCCGTTTGCGATTTGTGACCAAGTTTACCTGTATAGATACCCTGCTGAAACTAAAGCATAATAACCATACCCGGATACGCTTCAGTGTCAACACGGATCAGGTTATCCGTAGCTACGAACATCGTACTCCCCGCCTTCAGCACCGTCTCCAGGCCCTGAGCAAAATCGTGGCATCTGGTTACCCCAGCGGGGTGATTATCGCACCGGTGATACTCAATGAAGGCTGGCAACAGGATTACAAAGCGCTTCTAGATGATCTGGCTGAGCACATAGATTACCAACCGGGTATGGATTTTACCTTCGAGGTTATCTCCCACCGTTTCACCAGTCGGGCGCGCAGCAACATCCTGGAAGTTTTCCCCCAAACTGATCTACCCATGGATGAAGAAATTGATCGTCAGTACAAGTACGGCCAGTTTGGCTACGGTAAATACGTATACACCAACGATAAGCTGGCGGAAATGAAAGCCTTATTCAAAGAAGAAATCAGTGAATCGTTTCCCCAGGCCGTTATAAATTACCTCATTTAGAGCTATTTACTGCTATTTTTCGGAACAAGCCGCTAGCTGAACCAATAAAAATACGTTGGTTCATCTCCCTGATGGTATACTGATATAAAATTGCCAAATAACAGGAGTGAATCAAATATATGAAATACTTGGTGATCTTAACGGATGGTATGTCTGATGAACCGCAGGCTCAACTCAATGGTCTAACTCCCTTGCAGGCGGCTAAAACCCCGCATCTGGATCGGCTGGCACGGACTGCTTTTATTGGTAAGGTCAAAACTATACCCGAAGGCTTTGCTCCCGGCAGTGACGTGGCCAACCTAAGCGTTATGGGCTATGATCCGGTCAAGTATTATACCGGGCGCTCGCCTTTGGAAGCGGTAAGTATGGGAGTAAA
>Ga0209510_1001168_pt1 | contig 30938 bp, 34 predicted proteins | sample BiotimSIPDNA_FD_185749 | JGI IMG/M metagenome (GOLD analysis project Ga0209510, IMG submission 185749) | Anaerobic biogas reactor microbial communites from Washington, USA - Biogas_R1 time_0 SIP DNA (SPAdes) (version 2) | ecosystem: Engineered > Bioreactor > Anaerobic > Unclassified | place...
ACGGCTCAAATTGCATCCAATTTCATCAATGACTCCTTGCCGGTTTTCATCAAAAAATTTAATTAGCGAAAAATGTTTAACAAAATCTTGTTGGAAAGGACATTTTCTAAATATTATTTTGTTGTCAAACTCATTGTGGCATTATGGTACTGGAATCAATAATTCTATTTTTCCTTGTCGGTATTGTTTTGGTTGGAGTTGGTGTCAGTCTTGCCCAACTACTGTCTCCCAAATCAGAAAATAAATCAAAATTCGAGGCATATGAATGTGGTATTGAAATGATGGCTGCTGGTGGTTCTCGTTTTGACTTTGCCCGTTTCGGAATAGAGGTGTACCGGGCTGCCCTCCACGTCCGGAAGCTTTGCTTTATGGAGTAATGCAGTTGCAGCGTAAAATTAAGGTTGAGGGTAAGGATACCCGTACAAAGACCCGCCGTGACTTCATTTAACAGTTCAAATTATAACTTCTGAGTATCAATGGACAATCAAGCTCTTCAGACTCTGTTAAGTGAAATACTTCCAGACACAGAGATAATACAAGGGGGACAGTTTGTAGAAATAAATCTGGATCCCACCCGCTTACACGAAGTTTTAACTATCCTGAAAAACAACGATCAATGCAGTTTCAATTTCCTGTTTTGTGAGACCGGTATTGACCTGAATGGAAAATTAGGCGTCGTGTACCATTTACGTTCTATAGAATTAGGTCACAGCTGTGTATGCAGGGTTTTTGCTGAAAGCAGGGAAAACCCTGTATTGGATTCTGCGGCTGACTTGTGGTCAGCCGCTCTTTTTTATGAACGTGAGATATTTGATTTATTCGGGATTAAATTTAACAACCACCCGGACCTCAGGCGTCTTTTCCTTGAAGACGACTTTGTTGGTCATCCGTTACGTAAAGACTTTGAAGATCCTATCAATATCATTCGCAAATAGAAGAATATGCCATCATACATTTCCGAGCCTCATCAAGTAATCATTGGAGAAGACGAGAAATATGTTGTCAACATGGGGCCACAGCACCCTAGTACACACGGGGTTCTCAGGTTTGAGCTTACTATCAAAGGTGAGACAATCGTTAATCTTGTTCCTCATTGTGGATACATCCACCGTGGTATTGAAAAGAATGACGCACCGATACCCTTTTTCAAATCGGATTGGTATATGCGCATATGTCTGATTCTTTGTGTACTCGGAATTTTCATTACCGGTTTTGTTAGTGCTATATTCGAATATATTCTAAGCGTTAGTTAATCAAGACCTTGCAACAATATAATTACATGAAGTCTCTGAATAAAGTAAAGCCGCAAATTGAAGAGATAAACGGCCTAAGATGCGTGATCGTTGAACAGAACATTGATGAAAGTCGTGCCGACTTCCTGACCAGGTTACTACTTCACAACGGTTATGCTGTGGAAAAGAGTGTTGATGCGGAGGGTAAAATAACTTTAGGGGTAACCGACCTGCTCTTCAATCCTGTTATTGATGTATATAAACGTCGTTTAAGAAGTTTTACCGGACATAAGGTTACTCCTGCTTATTGGTTGCAGTTGTCCGACACCGAGACTATTGATGAAGTGCAATACTGGAAAAAAAGTAGTATGGAAGGGTAACTAAAACCGGAAGACTGCACTCAGCTTTATACCAAACTTCCGAGGGTCGTCACCCTCGGAATCAGGCTGCAGATATGAAAGCCGGTGAAATGCTTCTACTCTGAAGAAACTAAAGATATTTTCAATACCATAGGACACTTCCATATAAGGCTTATCCCAGCTTAGTGTTCGGAAACCTAAAAAAGGAGTTCCATCATCCTTATATCGAGGCAATATACCTCCGGGATTAGTAAGTGGGTCATAGAAACCGTTGCGGGCCTTATCGAAACTTCCCCACGCAACCGAAGCAGTGGCAACAGAACGCCATCTCAATTTTTTAATCAATGGTAGACGGTCAAGTATAAAACCATCCTGCCTGAAGGTAAGGAATAGTGTTGCCGCATTGTCAGCAACAAACTCCCCATAATCCATCATATTAAAGGTATTGGCTGTTCTAAACCAGGACTCATTTGCATGAAAGAGAGTTAACAGGGGATAGGGCAAAGGTGAGTAGACTTTGTTCCATGCAGCATTGTATGATAAGCTTCCAACGCTTCCCAGCAGTATGTTCTGCCTAATACCTAGCATCAGCTTATGATATTCGAAATCACTTCCAAACACGCCCTTAAAACCATAGGTATAAGACAGCGTATAGACAGGAGCATTTGACAGAGATACAGGGAAGCGATTGTTTTTATCCACTATAAAGCTGGCCCTGGGTTGATATATAGAAGTAAGGTTGACTTCACTAACTGACATATCAGACGACAGCCGGCTACGTGCCTCATCTGTGTAATATGCAAAATTCAGATCAGGCGATGCAGGAGTATAGGTCTTGTTCATAAACACCAGTTTCTGGGTAAAGTTCTTGAACAAGTCTGTCTCAAACCATGCTCTCGCTATCCTTGTGTACATCATTTTATCTGTACCACCGAAGGATGACGCAAAGGAACCAAAACTGCTCTGACTGTAAAACACGTCCTCGGCTCCCATCCTCTCAACATCATAGCGGTATTGCACGCCAAGCTTTGTCCAGCTCCTCCTTGCCAAAAAGCGCTCTACGTTCAACTCATATTTCAGATGTTTATCTTCCGTACCATAAGCAGCATAGCCACTCAGCACCCAGTCTCGGTCAAACCCGGGTGTAGTCCTGCCTCCAACCCTGAAACGGTGCCCTTCCACATCGTTGTAGTTATACAGTAATAACCACGGTCCCAGATCAAAATCTCCAACATTGTAATAACCTTTTACAGCCATACTAAGAAACATCCCCCAGGTACGCATCCATTTGTTCTCTCTGAGAGACTCAATCGAACTGATAGTAGCCAGGTCATGTCTGTCAAGCTGTCGTGGTCTGATCCTCTCCCAGTCCTCATCACTATAATATTCTGCTTCCGGTAATACCTCGAGTTCGGTATCAAAAAACTTCACTGGATAAGAAGTCTGCTCAAAACCGCTTTTCTCAACATAGTTGCTCAAAAAGATATTGACCGCGTCCACGAGGACACGGGTCTTGACAGGCAACCAGGCACCTCCCTCAACAGGTTCCATATCCTGCCTTATTCTTATCCTGTCGATAAAGTTGATATTGGCATCCTTTCCAAGCTCCAGAGCAAGCCTTTTTACAGCAAAGGTTGTGTCGTTAATCCAGACCGTTCCATTAAATGTCAGATCCCCGCTACGCTTGGGTACAACCCTAAGTTCATAACAGTAACGTCCGTCAATATAGAGGGAATCGACAAGGTAGTACTTATAGTAGAAGAGGCCGGCTGTTGAAACCGGAGAGACAAAATTCCTCTCAAGTAGCCTTACGTAGTTGTCGTAGAAGTTGAAGCTGGCGGCCTTCTGGAATAAACCTGTTAGCATAGAAATCTCTTCTGCATCAAAGAGACTGGTTGAACGTGAGGCCTTGACAAGAACCTTTTCACGCTTTGGATAGCGAAGGTAATGAACATCCGAACTTGCCTCATTCATGTAAATCGGCAGAGCCGGTTCCGATCCTTCCTCCGCCCTTATTGAAAGCCGGGCAAAAATACTTGTGCTATCAATATCCCTGGGTTCTTTACCAAGAGTACGAAGATAGACCTCTGTCTTGGCATAGGCTTCAAGACTGTATTGATCCAAACGCTCAATATTGTTCTTGTCCCTGTTTGTCCACACCTTTCGCAAAAGTTCGTGTGCCGGGTTCTCTCCCGGCACAACGACAACTTCTGAAAGAGCAAGGGAAGAAGCATAGAGGCTGAAATTCAACACCTGTACCCTGCCCTTTTCAATTACTTTTCTTTCCTCTCTGTAGCCAAGGACTGAAACAGCAAGACTATCGCCTGGATGGTCGGTCTCCAGAGAATAATGCCCTTCAAAATCGGTAACTGTCCCCACATGCGTACCTTTGAAATACACATTTGCAAATGCAAGGGGCTCTGAAGTCTGGGCATCAATAACCCGCCCCTGAACAATGGTCCTTTGTGCTGTAATTGGCATAAACCCTGACAGCAGGATCAGTACGGGCAGTATCCTTAGCAATTTTCTCCGATTCTATTCAATTACCAGTTTGGCCGAACGCTTGCCTACCTTGTTACAGTGGGCAACTACCTCAACAACATCCCCAGCCTGTAGTGAACCTATCTCATAGGTAAAGATAGCATGATCACTGTCACCTTGCTTTTCGGCCTTTAATAATTCCTTTTGTTCCCCGTTGAGCAATATCTCCACCTGATCAACATAGTGGCTTGCCACATCCTTTACTGAATGGGCCGCATCAATAGATAGGGCTCCGCTCTCGGCATCGTAGCTGAGGCCCACACTCTTGGGAGGATGAGCATAGGCTACAAGTCCGACCATCACCATAACTAATGTTACTAATGAGCTTTTCATGTTATAAGTTTATTAAGGTTCAACTTGTTTTGTACTTCTTCTGCCATGCTTTGTATTCAGTCTTTCGTATCTGTTTCAGAACCGCATAAATTCCACCGGCCCAATGATTTCTTAGTCCAAAACCTACTGGCACACCTACCATACGTTCGGCAAGCAACACTTCCCTGCTTGCAATGTCAAAGAATACAATATACAGCGACGCCTCCAGTGCAGGTTTGTCAAAACTCTCTATTACAAATACGAGGCCAAGTCCGCTATCATATTCCCCGCCCTGATAACGCCTTACCGCAGACGCAATCACTTCCTCAGGATTATCAAACTTATAGGAACTCTCGACTATTATCTGAGAAGCATCAATCTTGCTATTAATCTCAGTCACCGGTTGGATATTGTTTTTTACCGGTCCCTTGCTGAATGTAGTCCCCATATCATACTTACGCGGCTCAACAAGTATCAGTTTGTTCCACGCAGGGATCAGGTTATCACGGATATCCTCACCCGATCCGGGTTCAACTCCATAAATAGAATTAAAACGGGCATAGGAGAAATCAAGGCCGTACCATATCACCTCGCCTGATGAAAACACGTCTTTGATTGTTTTCTGTGCCGACAAAGTGTGACCGGCAAGCAGAAGCAAGGAAAAAAATATCAGCTTTTTCATGTCTCAACTTTTTTATGGTTCTTATTGGAATTCGATTCGCCTAAATATACGGTAGTACAAACCACAAAATCAAGTCCAACTTGATACCCCTATCCAATAGACTCCTGGATATTTCCTACAAATTAGAAAGCCTGCTTCTGGCTTTGCATATATCAATAAAAAAGCCTCCCCGGCCGGGGAGGCTTGATGCCATTATTTTAGACCTCTGAGATGCGGTTTTTATTATTGACGCACCCATTGTCTCATAGACCTTGTTTGCTAGCTAAAAATCCCTCCGTTTACAGAAATAACCTCTCCTGTGATATAGGATGCCTTCGGTCCAGCAAGGAAGCAAACTACTTCTGCAACCTCCTCAGGTTTTCCAAAGCGATTAAGAGGAACAGTAGCCTTCAGTTCAGCTTCATTCAGGTTCTCGGTCATCTCTGTAGTGATAAATCCAGGAGCAACTGCATTTACCCTTACTCCACGTTTACCAACTTCTGCAGCCAGTGACTTGGTAGCTGCTATAACACCACCTTTAGACGCTGCGTAGTTGACCTGACCCGGCTGACCTTTCTGTCCCGATAAGGAGACCATGTTTATTATACTACCTCTGCGCTTGATAAGCATGGGTTGAAGCAGAACTTTTGTAACAAAAAAGAAGCTGTTGAGATTCGTCGAAAGAACTGCACTCCAGTCCTCTGCCGGCATAAAAACCATCAGGTTGTCGCGTACTATTCCGGCATTATTGACAAGCACCTCTATGTGCTTGTCGGGATTGGCAGTCAGCCATCCTCCCAGCACTGCATTCACCTCATCATTGTTGCTGACATCAAACTTAAGCAGTTCGGCACTTCCTCCTGCCCCAGTGATCTGAGCCAGAGTCGCTTCTGCCTCTGCATCATTTGAGCGGTAATTAATCAATACATGATAACCTTCAGCAGCCAGCTGAACACAAACAGCCCTGCCTATACCTCTTGATCCCCCAGTTACAAAAGCGTATTTCATATAATTGGAATTATCCCGTATTGTTTACTCAAATCTGTTGTTGTAGATATAATCACAAATCAAGGCCAGTTCTTCATACTTGGGCTTGTCCTCTACAAAAACCGGAACTATTGACCTGATTGCCTTATATGTATGTCTGGTGCTATCAGACAGTTTGTCTGCTATCTGCAGGTAGTCAATAGCCTGAACAAGAGCAAGCATGTGAATTGCCTGTACCTGATATGCGTTGTCAATTACTGTCTTTGCTATCAATGCTGAGTTGGTCCCCATGCTTACGATATCCTGATTGTCATTGTTGGTAGGTATGCTGTGAACATACATTGAATTTGAAAGCATCTGATTTTCTGCAGTTGTTGACGTGGCGGTAAACTGTATGCCCTGCATTCCAAGGTTCAGACCAAGTGTACCGAAGTTTATGAAGGGCGGCAACAGCTTGTTCAGATTTGGGTTAAACAGGAAGGCCAACTGACGCTCAGACAGCATTGACATCCTCGTCACGGCCAGTTTGAGCTTGTCCATCTCAAGTGATATATAATCGCCATGGAAGTTGCCTCCATGGAACACATTCCTGTTCTTATAGTCAATTACCGGATTGTCACTAACGGAGTTAACCTCATTTTCGACAATCCTAATTGCATTCTCAATGGCTTCATATACTGGCCCAAGAATCTGTGTTACACAGCGGAGCGAATAATACTCCTGAACCTTTCTGTCAAATTCCTTCTCCTGTTGGTGTCCGTTACCATTGTAAAAGTGCTCCTCACGCCGAGCAATCAGTTTGCTTGACCTGAGTACCCTGCTCATCTCATCAGCAATGTACATCTGGCCCTGGTGCTTCTTAACACCATTAAGTTCTTTAGAGAAGTAATCGTCAAAAGCTCCTACTATCTCGTTCATCATGGCAGATGAACAGATACACCATTCAAGAAGTTGCCTGGACTTAAGAGCATTTATCGCACCAATACCTGTCATTACTGACGTCCCATTGATAAGAGACAGCCCTTCACGGGTCTTTACCTCTATTGGTTTAAGTCCTTCTTCCCTGAAAACATCGGCTGTATTCCTGATTTCTCCCTTAAAGGAAACCTTACCCTCACCAATCATTGCAAGTGCAAGGTGGGATAACTGAACCAGGTCACCACTGGCTCCAACACCACCATGCCTTGGTATCACTGGAATAATATCCTTGTTGATCATATCCTTGAGCAAGAGTATGGTGGAGGGATGAATACCCGAATAACCCTTTGAGATGGCACTCAGACGTACTAGCATTGCAGCTTTTACACTCCTGTCATCAATTTTCTCACCGGTACCGGCAGCATGACTGCGTATCAGGTTGTATTGCAAATCCTTAACACAATTATCTTCTACTCTGTACTGTGCCATGGGGCCAAAGCCTGTGTTTACCCCATAGATGACTTTGTGTTTTGCAAATTCACACAGAAAATCGTAGGAAGCTTCTACATCTTTTAGGCTTTCAGGACTAATCTCTACTGTAGCACCTTTGAGCACTACCTGCTCAAAGTCTTCTACAGTCAAATCCCTTGATGGGGTAATAGTAATCGCTTCCCTTGTTTTATTGGGGCTGAAATGATTCGAAATCAACATCGTAATTAGATTTAATTAATTATGGACCTTCCATCTCAGTTCCTGACAACCAGCATCAATGAATGCTGAATTCCCCTGAAATAATTGTATATAAGTACCCTTTTAACTTCTTTCCTGCCCTGTTTAAGCAATTGTCCTTCTGGCAAGTTGACACCCTTCAACAGATCTACCGTCATCTTGAGGGCATAGCCTGTCACGGTGGGATATTCTCCTACTGCATTCTTAAAACTGTAAAGATTGCTTGATGGGAAAAGCTTTGAATGAAGATTACTATAATAATAATCACTTCCTGCATCTCCGCTAAAACCGGCAACCAGAGCATCAACTTTATCGGCTTCAAGACCGTTCTTCCCTAAAAAAGAACAAATGTATTCATGCAATTCACTTTCTCCGACATTTGTAAGACCGGCCACATCAAGGACTCTTACATCACCAGATCCACCTTGTTTGCTGAAAACAAACATTGCAGATCCTTCTCCTGTAACAGATCCGGGTGTTACCGAACCAAGGAGTTGGTCACTCCTGGTTTCAGCCAACTTATAGCGTCCAGCAGCCAAACCAATGTTATAATTATAATCTGATATCTCTTCAACGTTACCTACAAGCAGGCTTTCTGCCTTACCCTCCTCAAACAGCATCTTTGCATCTATCAGGGCATTTTCAAAAGACAGACCACCACTGACATGGGTTATATTGTATCCACTATTGCCAAAGACCAGAGCCAGATGTCCTGCCACGGCATTAGGGGTACTTTGTACAAAGTTTGTTGGTGTCAGGGTACCCTCGTCATAGTCTACTATCTGATTCAGGAAGCTAATACATCCTTCGAGTCCTCCTTCCGAGGTCCCTATAATAATTCCGTCAACCTCAGCATTTCGTTTAAGAAGCTGGACCCCACAGGCAATACCCATCCTAAGGGCCTTGCCCATCCTTCTCAACTGAGATGCAGGAATAAGACCTTCATAGGATGGCTCGGAAGCAAAATACTTATTACCCTCAATAATCCTGAGCGTATCAGGATAACCTTCCCAGGTATTCTGAGGCGATATGGCTATGGAATCAAGTATATACATATCAGAGCCTTTTAAATATAAGGGAAGTGCAGTTCCCACTGAACCCGTATGAGTTGGACATCACATACCTGAGATCCGCCTTGCCTGTCTCCAGTACCGGAACCAAGCCATCAGATCCCTCTGGTTTGCTAAAATTTAAATTGGGATAAAGCTCCCCATACATCAGGGCAAATAATGAGTATACAGCTTCTATGGCACCCGCAGCGCCAAGAGTATGACCTGTATAAGATTTTGTGGAACTAAAAGGAGGAATCTTTTCGAAAAACCTGCGGAAACCTTCACTTTCCACTTTGTCGTTGTTATCCGTACCTGTACCATGGGCATTCACATACCCGATATGCTCAGGATCAATCCCTGCGGATACCAGTGCATCCTGCATAGCCCTGAGTATTCCAATGGCATTATCAGAAAGCGAAGAGGTATGATATGCATCATTTGCATTCCCATAACCTGCTACAACAGCTAAAGGCTTTCTGTCGCCCAGGCTTTCACGTGATTCAAGAACGAGATAACAGGCTCCTTCTCCAAGATTTAATCCGTCACGATCTGCATCAAAAGGTTTGCAGTAGCCTTGTGAGAGTATCTGCAGAGAATTGAAACCGTTGACAGTATATTTTGACAGAGCATCGACACCTCCTACAATTGCCCTCTTTGCCCTTCCGGTCTTAATCAGCCTTGCACCATGCATAATAGCGTTGGCAGATGAAGAACAGGCCGTATTGATTGCATCCACAAGACCTCTGATCCTGTAATGCCCGGCTATTCTGGTAGCATGAGCCCAGCAACTGTATGAGTTTAGAAATTCCCCATTGTCGGACTGCAGGTTGGAGTCCCTGTATAGCTGATCGGTCAGACACATCCCTCCAACCGTGCTTGCAGATACAAAAGCAGTATCGTAGGAAGATATATCCTCGGGTCTTAGGCCGGCATCCTGTATTGCGTCACCAAAAGCCTTAAAAGCCAGGAGATCTGTACGTGTCAACCCCTTGACTCCCTCAAATCCCAAAAGCGAGCAAAGCTCACTGTTGGACAGGCTTACCTCTCCAAACAAATACAGAGATGCATATTTGGATTCAAAGAGGACGGGCTTCTTGATACCACATTGTCCCAAACGCAGGGACTGTAGATTCTCGTCCCCGTTATTGCCGATGGGAGTAATGCAACCAAAACCGCTTATATATACTTCAGTATCTGAGACCAGCATTACATATATTTAGTCAGATCAGAGTTACTTTTTGTTTTCAATAATATAATCAACCATGGCATTAATAGTAGCCAGAACCTTACGGCCGTCAGCAGGATTGTTTATCTTGAGTCCATACTCACGCTCCAACATCACTATAAGCTCTAGTGAGTCAATAGAATCCAGACCAAGTCCGCTATCACCAAATAGTGGCATGTCGTCACCTATTTCCTCAGGCTTGCGATCCAGAATATTTAGATACTTCACAAGGTGTACCTTCAGTTCGCTTTTTAATGCTTCTCTATCCATTTCCATCGGTTTAAATCAACTGATCCCTACGCAGTTTCACGTAAGAGATAAACTGACAAATTAAAGAAAAAATGAGTAATATGTAAAGCGGCTTGGCCAGTCCGGCCCAGTCTCCGCCTCTTAAAAACAGTACATAAAAGGATTCAAGGCACCAGTGTAACGGTGAAAGTTGACTAAGCAACCTTAAAAACTCAGGCATCACGAATGAGGGAACCCATATTCCACCAATTGCGGCAAAGATTATCACTGAGATGGCCCCAAAACCGTTTGACTGCTCCTGGGTTCTTGCAATAGCACCAAGCATCAGCGAATAACTTACTGCCGAAAATGAGCTCATCAGTACCACCAGCAGCAATCCTGTGACATTACTTTCGGCAAGCGTAAGACGGGGCAGGCCCAACCACGGAAAAACAAGCCAGGCAATACCAAAGATAAAACTTACCTGTAGAACGCCTACCAAAACATAGACCACCTGCTTGCTAAGCATTACAATGGCTATTGATGAGGGCATGGCTTTCAGACGAAGGAAACTACCTCCGGCCTTTTCCAGCACCAGGTTGGTGCCCAGCGAAATCACCATAAAAAACATTGCAAACACTGTCCATGCAGGCACATTATGCTGAGTACTGTTGGGTGTCGGCAGGGTCTCAGCACTGCTGTATCTCTGTATCTGTATTCCACCTGACAACATTGCAGTCTCAACCTCTTCAGGTATCTCTTCAACACCCAGCTGATTATACATAGTGCCGAGCATCTGTCTTACCTCAATCACACTCAAATGAGTGCGTATTACATTGGTTATCGAAAGTACGTAATTCTCCTGAAGCGCTGCATCATTAAAGAAGATAACTGAACCGGGCCCACTCAGACTATTGCCATCGCTTTCTCCCAGACCCATATTTGCAAGTATCAGATTACTCAGTTGTTCTGTATTTGTTGAAAGCTCATCCGAAAAGCTCTCAGGAATATAAAGACCTGTCAGGGCTTCACCATTCCTTACCAACTCATTTAGTTCCTCAGGAGCCCAGGTGCCATTGGTTATACCAAACATCCCGCTTGATCCCAGCATCTTTTCAAGTTCTTCACCCTTATCTCCCTTGTCATGGTTAGCAACAAGCATGCTTATCATGTTGTCGTTGACCATCCTGAAAGCACTGTCCTGAATAACGGTGACTATCAGAACCAACAACAGAGGCATGATAAACATAAGCGTCAAGCCCGTCTTGTCATTAACAAGCAGGTAGTATTCCTTCTTTATGGATTCCCAAAACTTATACATTGTCTCTAAACTCTTTGCCTGTGAGCTTGATAAGCAGACCTGTGAGATCCTCTACATCATTCTCCCCAAGTAGTTGAGGTATACTGCCTGATGCTATAATATCACCATGATCGATAATTGCTACTCTATCGCAAATTCTTTCAGCTTCATCAAGATGATGAGAGGTATAGATCAGCGATGTGCCTTTACCATTTATCTCCTTCAAAAACGAAAGCATTGCATTTCTGCTCTGAATATCAACACCTACAGTCGGTTCATCGAGAAAAACGACTGCCGGCTCATGTATCAGACCAGCTATCAGGTTGAGTCTGCGTTTCATCCCACCCGAAAAGGTCCTCACCTTCCTGTCCGCTACTGCGGACAGGCCAAGAAGCTCAAACAGCTCCACAGAGCGCTTACGCACTTCATTTGGCTTCATATTGTACATCGCACCGAAGTAGCTGATATTCTGACGAGCAGTAAGGTCTTCGTACAAAGCCAAATCCTGAGGCACAAACCCTATCTTCTGCCTTATACTATGAAATTCAATAGGTTTACTGCCTAAATAATAGGTAACCTTTCCCTCATTAAAGGGAAGTATCTGGCATAGTATTGAAATAAGGGTTGTTTTACCAGCACCGTTGGGCCCAAAGAAGCCAAACTTCTCGCCTTCGTAAATCTTGAGATTTACCGACTTAAGACTGTAACGATCAGCACCAGTGTACTTCTTGCTAACATTCTCTATGTCAATCAGCAGATCAGTCATACTTCTTCACTATTTGCGAAAGTCGCTTAAAAGCCTGGCTTTCTATATCTGAAATCTCATAAAAGAGACCGGCAATCTCATTAAAGTGCTCCTGACCGGTGTTACGACCTCTGAACACTCCAGCCATTTTAACAGCGGATGTGCGCCACATATCACCAGCCTTGCCAAAGTCTTCAGATACCGACAACAGCTGATCATCCTGAAAAAGCTCCGCAGTCCTTTCAAGGAATGCGGCATACAGAAAGCGGAATCCTCCACCTCCTGTACCAATTTCTTCCTGCATTCTGACTATGTGTCCAAGATAACGTCCTGCCTTTCTTACCCCCAGCTGATCACGCCATTTACGTACCTTATCTCCTGTATATTTTATGCCACTAACACCGGCAAAGCTACCCGGAATATGCAGCATGTCACGTACATTTCTCTTAATTCCTTTAACTACAGCTTCTCTGAGCCTATAATCACTAACGCTAACAGGCCCCTTCTCCTTGATATAGTATAGGTGACCCTTGGGAGCATAGAGCCCGTGAGCATACCTTGCCTTGAGCAACTCGGTTGCACCAAGTCTTGTAGGCTTCTCCATAGTGGTGTCACTAATTAGGTACTCATCTCCCTCCTTGCCATAAACCACCAGATTGTGGGCATTGAAGTGAAAGCGATATTCTACTGGAAGGTAGGAAAGGTTGAATACACCTACCTGACAACCCACATCATATCCCTGCTCAAGAAGTTTATCAAGATAGGCTTCGGCATTCTGAGGTTTGGAAAACCTCCTTGACTTATATTCAACCCCAAGAAAATTACAGCTTTGCTTGAATATCCGTCCGGGCATAGTTCTGAAAGCCAACGCAGGAGCGTTGTTTAGCTTCAGAAAAGGGATATGAATATAGAATAGTCCCGAACCAATGCCAAAGGCCATTGGTTCGTCAATATTGATACCTGCAGTCTTTAACAATCTTACTACTACACCGTTCTCACAATGCGCTGTCTGAATATGCTGATAGTTATTGTCCATTACAGTTTCAGATTCCTGATTTCTTCAACACTCATATCAAACGCCTCTGCGTATCTTGCCAGTACCTTATCTCTTAAACGCCTGTACACAGCCGGCCTCAAATGCCACCATACCCTGAGGCGGTTCATACCTGTATAACCGCTGAGTATCGAAATATTCATCAGCTTCTTGACCATCAGATAGTAGATTGGACTTCTTTTACCTGACCTAACCAGCTCCTCGGCTTCCATCAGACTCTCCTTAACCTCATCCCAAGCCACTTCGAGTGCAGAGGTCTTCACCTCCCAACCAGTACTTAGTCCGGTTCGGAACTTCCCGTCCTTGTCCTTTCCGTAGTACAATTCCCGGGTATAGCCTACAAGTGCACTCTGGTCTTGTGGTAATTCTTCCAACTTCATAGTCCTGCCAAACTAAATTTCGTTAAAGATCGCATACTGCAATCTCTAAGCTAATTGAACACAGTCTTTACGTCTGACGCTAATCAACTCCTAGCTTTGTTTTACCACTGTTAACAGTGAGAAAGCATAAGAAAATCTTGCACTTTCCGGAACGGCAAGCAGGATTCTGTCTCCTTCTTTTAGCCTGCCGCTGTGGAACAGTCCCTCCAGCATAATATAAATAGAACCGGCTCCGACATTGCCCTTAGTCTTGAGGTTAAAGAACCACTTTTCGTAAGGAATACCAATACCGTTGGCCTGTAACATATCATAAATCTTATCCTTGAAGAAATAGCTTGACATATGCGGTAGGAAATAATCTATGGAATCGACTTCCACATTCTTCCTCTCAAGCAAACCTTTCAGGAAGGTAAAACCCTTATCAACAATGTACTTACTGAGGGTCTTAACATCCTGCTTTAGGCTCAGCACTGAATTTTTAAATATTTCATCCTGCCGCATGTCGTTATAACCAATCATCTTTCCATTCTCATCCTTCTCCCCGCCCATATACATACAGGTTTCGAGTTCATTGGCAAACGAGCACAAATCTACCCACTCAACCCTCAGTGATAATTCACCCTTTCGTGGAGCAGGCTCCAACAGGAAAGCACCTGCACCATCAGACAACATCCATCTCAGAAAGTCCTTTTCAAAAGCTACATAAGGATTGGCTTCAATGCGTTCAAGGTGTTTGATCTCCTCTTCAAAGGCTGACGCCCTCATTTGAGGAGAAATACGCTCTGAACCTGCACAAACCGCATACTGCTTGTCACCGGCTTTTACTGCAAGCCATGCATGCTTAAAAGCCTGCATACCCGAACAACATGCTCCGGCATTGGATATTACTTCAATATTTGAGGATTCAGGGAGTAAGCCATGTACCATTACTGCATGAGATGGCAACAATACATCAGGACTGGTAGTACCACATGCCAGCATATCCATTTTCCTTAATTCTGCAGGATCATCAAACAACTTCTTAACGGCCTGCGCTGTCAATTCGGCATTGGTATGAGTTACCCTGCCATTCTTATCCACTGCATAGTATCTCTGCTCAATACCGTTACTTCTAAGGACAATTCGCTTTGATTTTGATTTCTCTCCACCAATATACCCCAGGTACTCTTCCATCTCGTCATTCTGCACCACCTCATTTGGGAAGAAGGATGATATACGGTTAATATAGACGTCGGCCATATTTTTCTAAGTTGTATCTTCTAAATATCGATTAATTTCTCTACTGTTCTCAAATCAAATTGAGTCTCACTCTTTTCTTCTCTGCCGCAACACGTTTGTACACAAATGGCAGAACCAGAATGTAATACACAAGCAAGACAATTGGTGCCACAATAAACAATGCTATAATCAAATAATACTTGTAGATGCTTACCCATAACCTACGCGATCGTGGAGTCTTGCCAAATCGTTTTATGATACCTGCCCAAATCCTGAAAAGACGCTTTGCCCTTTTCTCTATAAAAAGGATGTCAGTTGGCACAGTGACAAAATCAGCAATCTTTTCCTGCAAACTGGTATATTCTCCACTTTCAGCATGAGCAAGTACTATCCTTCCAGGTTCCCCCGCTCTCTCAATATCTTCATCACTAACCCCGGGTTTTGGAAACACACCCCACATCCTTTCCTTACGTCCGGAAAGCATCCAGTATAGTATGGTTACTGCACTTACTATATTGTTTGTCTTATCTGAAAAAGGAATATTAGCTACTACCTTAGCACCGGCTTGCTCAACTAGTCTATTTATGCTTATTTGTGAATTGATCCACATATTACGTGACCCAACTATCGTTACTACAGGTTTACCCTGTACGACAGTCTTGAATTCATCACTTTTAAGTAATGCTGTAACCGGTAACGAAGGAGAAAGAAACCAGGGTTGATATCCCAAAACAATCAGATCATAATCACTCCCCGGTATATTCAATGGCTCAAGTTGGATAGGTTCTTCCAAAACCGTCTCTGGCATTGCGTCAAAAAACTCTGCTGAGGTCCATGGAAATGGGAAAGGCTTGGATGGCCTTACTTTAACACGATCAATTTTATGTGAGGAAAAAGGAAGGAAGAATCTTTCCGCTATCTCATCAAGCTGGCCAGACTGTGAATATGACAAATACAATACCTTCATAGTTCCAACTTTACTCAGGAATGCTTAGAAATTGGGACGTCCTGGAATACTTAATTACCTCTGTCTTAAGCTCATTACTCAAAAGGTCAAATTTGCTGATTACTAACTCTGCATCTTCCGTAATATTATTCTGATATCGCACTGCCTTAGGGGCATGCTCCTGAATAATCAAGCGTATAAAGCGAAATTCAGCATTATTCGGATCTCTGGATATCTCCTGCTCAATCAGTAATCTTCCCTTTTTGAACAGCTCCAGTCGCTCAGCCGGTGTTTTGACCAATCCTGCTTTACGAGCATATAGCGCTCCCTTGTAAATATTAGCACCCTTCCATGCATCACCAGATATTTCTATCTCGTCAAGCAGATTATCAATCTGTTCCACTGAATTTCCTGCAATCACTGCATAGAAACGTAATGACATATCATTCCCTGCTCCCGTTAAAGAAAACAGAAGGGCTAGAGGAATAATCAGTCTTAATATCTGCATCTCAGGCGCTTGTTACACAACAATTTGCACTCCGAAAGCTATTCGGAATCTGCTCTTTAAAAAGCAGCTAAATTAGCAAAAAAAATAAAAACTATGCGAAATAATGGTAAAACCACGCAATCGTCTCAATTCCCTTAAGAAATTGCTCAACTGGGTAGTTCTCATTCGGGCTGTGAATAGCATCTGTATCAAGACCAAACCCCATCAACACTGATTTTTGACCAAGAATTTCTTCAAATGTAGAAATGATAGGAATACTTCCTCCACTGCGGACTGGAACAGGTTCCTTACCAAAAACCTTTGTATAGGCCCTCTCAGCAGCTTTATATGCCGGCATTTCAACCGGACAAACATAGGCATTGCCTCCGTGAAGATATTGGACACTAACTTTTACTGAAGGTGGAGCTATTTTCTCAAAATGCTCCTTTACTATTTGAGCAATCTCCAAATAATCCTGGTTGGGTACCAACCTTGTAGATATCTTGGCATAAGCTTTTGATGGCAGCACGGTTTTAGCTCCCTCTCCGGTATAACCGCCCCATATCCCACAGATATCAAAAGTAGGTCGGATTCCGGTACGCTCTGGTGTGCTATAGCCTTTTTCACCTGATAATGCATCTAGTCCCAGCTTATGTTTATAGCCGTCTTCATCGTAGGGAGCCCTGGCCATCTTTTCTCTTTCATACGAACTAACCTCCTGAACCTTATCATAAAATCCCGGAATAGTGATGCGGTTATCCTCATCAGTTGCTGAAGCAATCATCTTGGCCAATACATTGATAGGATTGGCTACAGCACCTCCGTAAAGGCCCGAGTGTAGGTCACGGTTAGGACCAACCACCTCTATCTCCCAGTATGCAAGCCCTCTCAATCCTGTTGTAATAGAAGGGATATCCGGACCAAGCATAGAAGTGTCGGAAACCAATATCACATCTGCCTTCAGCAACTCCCTGTTGGCCTTACAAAACTCAGGCAGGTGTTCGGAACCTATCTCTTCCTCACCTTCAATTATAAACTTTACGTTACATTTCAGAAGATTATGCTTAACCAGGTACTCAAATGCCTTTGCATGCATAAAGGATTGTCCCTTGTCATCATCTGCACCTCTGGCATAGATTTTTCCATCCCTGATAACAGGCTCGAATGGATCACTTTCCCACAGGTCAATCGGGTCAACCGGCATTACGTCCATATGACCATAAACAAGAACTGTAGGATAAGACGGATCTACAATCTTCTCGGCATAAGTTACAGGATTACCGGCAGTTTCCATCACTTCAGCCCTATCAGCTCCACAGTCAAGCAAGATTTCCTTCCACAATTCAGCAGCCCTGTACATATCCGGTTTATGGCTGCTTTCAGAACTAATTGAAGGAATCCTTATCAATTCAAACAATTCATTCAGGAAGCGCTCACGATTGTCTGCTATATAATTCTTAAGATTATCCATATCCATTGTTTTATCTTGTTATTACCCTGGGGCTCTGTCTCAAAATACTCCCCATACGGAGCTACACCTGCATAGTGGTATTTATTCCTGCGCACAGGAATAAATACAATCAGCGCACATTATCATTCTGACGCAACCTTTCTCCTTTAGGACATTAACCAGGCAAGCTACGATCTCCTCCCTGGAATTAAGACCGGAACACAGAGGTTCCTGTTCATACAGCACCATAAACTCCTCCATATCGGCATCGGTCGACTTAGTTATTTCTCCTTCAACATTATCTCCTTCAAGCCTAAGTACCATCAAAGGATTAACCCCGGCATCCATAAGGAGAATAAACTGTTCGTATGACTTCCTGACCTGATCCTCAACCGTTTCATTATTTACAGGTTGGTTTTTGCAGCTGGGAAGTGCAGTCAATACAACCAACAGAAATAATAGTCCGGCATATCTTATCTCTCTCATCTATACTTTTTTATTGAATTGTTCTATCAGCTCCAGGTATTAGCACCAAATACAGTGAAGATTACCCTATTATTTCTGCAATATACTTAAAACACAGGTCTCAACAAGCAAAAAAGTCCCTTTTTCAAGGGACTTTTGAATATTTGCAGGCACAATTCCAGTCTGAACAATCAGCTGTGTTCATCCATTAATCTGCCATATTGTGGAATACGTTTGTAACGTCATCATCTTCCTCAAAACGAGCCAGAAGTTTTTCAACCTCCTGTTGCTGTTCCGGAGTAAGGGTCTTGGTATCCTGAGGTATGCGTTCAAACTCTGCGTTCAGGATCTCAAAACCATTTTCTTCAAGATATTTCTGGATAGGTCCGAAGCCTTCAAACTCTCCATATACCATCATATAGTCCTCTTCAGCAAAAACCTCCTGCACTCCATAGTCGATAAGGGCAAGTTCTAGTTCCTCAACATCAACCCCCTCCTTTGCAGCTACCTTGAAACTGCATTTGTGCTCGAACATATATTCGACGCTTCCTGAAGTACCCAGTGAACCGTTGTGTTTGTTGAAATAGCTGCGTACGTTGGCTACCGTACGCGTTGGATTGTCGGTTGCAGTCTCAACTATGATAGCGATACCATAAGGTCCATATCCTTCATATACCACTTCCTTGTAGTCTGCCTGATCCTTCCCACTAGCCTTCTTTATCGCACGTTCAACATTTTCTTTAGGCATGTTGGCAGCCTTTGCATTTTGAATCAATACACGCAGTCGGGGATTAGCAGCCGGGTCCGGACCACTGGCTTTCACAGCAATAATAATCTCTCTTCCAAGCTTAGTAAAAGTCTTGGCCATATTCCCCCAACGCTTTAATTTGCGGGCTTTTCTGTACTCAAATGCGCGTCCCATAGAATGTATTAATTAAAAATTCGGCAGACAAAAATAAGAATTTATCGTTTATTCTATTTTATGAGTCCTTCCTGTCTTAGGATTTTTTCTGACACCTCCATTTCATTATAAAAGGCCTCCCCATACTTTCGGATTATCGGATTCTTAAGAAAGCGGAAGGTCGCTACACCGTGCTTCTCTCCCAAAACTTTAGCAGCACAGCAAATCTTCCAGTCGTGATAGTTGAGGGCTTCGAAAGCTTTGTATTTGCTTACCCTTATAGGATACAGGTGGCATGATATAGGCTTAGGAAAATCTATCAACCCATCATTGTAGGCCTTCTCAATGGCACACTTACAGGTCCCGTCTTCGTCAAAATATGTATAAACACATTCCTTCCCGTTGATAATTGGCGTCACCTTATCCCCATCAAAGTCGGTAATCCACTTGCCCTCCTTCTCAATAACTTCCAGTGCCTTGGCCGAAAGCATAGGTTTAACGTGTGGAAAAATCTCCTCAAAGATCTTTGTCTCCTCATCCTCAAGAGGAGCACCCGACTCTCCTTCTACACAACAGGCCCCTTTACATTTGGACAGATCGCAAATAAAGCGACGCTCAAAAATATCGAGACTAATAAGTTTGTCATCAATCTGAACCATAACTAAGGATTTTAAAAAGGGCTGAAGGGAAAAACCCGACAGCCCCTATATTGCAGCTAACCTGCTTAATGCCTTGAGGCATTAAGCAAGCTTGATAAGGCTCTTGCCTGTCATCTCAGCAGGCTGTTCTACTCCCATAATTGTAAGAATCGAAGGAGCCACATCTGCCAGGATTCCGTTGCTTACCTCACCCTTACGATCTGTTACCCAGATAAAGGGCACAGGGTTGAGTGAGTGAGCTGTATTTGGAGTACCATCAGGATTCATTGCATTGTCAGCATTACCGTGGTCAGCAATTACAATTGCTTCATAACCGTTGGCACGTGCTGTCTCTACTACATCCTTCAGACATTCGTCAACAGCTTTTACAGCCTTCAGTATAGCTGAAGGTACACCTGTATGACCCACCATGTCGCAATTGGCAAAATTGAGCACTATCAGGTCATGCTTTTGTTTCTTGAGTTCTGCAACCATCGCATCCCTAACCTCATAAGCACTCATCTCAGGCTTAAGGTCGTAGGTAGCAACCTTTGGAGAATTTACAAGGATACGTTCTTCATTTGCAAACACAGCCTCACGACCTCCTGAGAAGAAGAATGTTACGTGTGCATACTTTTCTGTCTCAGCCATACGAAGCTGGTTAAGACCCTTGCTTGCAACAACTTCACCCAATGTATTTGTAACATTGTCCTTGTCAAACAGGATATGCATTCCCTTATATGTTGCATCATATGGTGTCATTGTGCAATAGTACAATGGCATAGTCTTCATGCCATGTTCCGGCATATCATGCTGAGTAAGAACTTCAGTGATTTCACGGGCACGGTCGTTACGGAAGTTGAAAAAGATCACAACGTCACCTTCTGAGATCTTACCTACTGGGTTGCCAGCTTCGTCAACCTTTACGATAGGCTTGATAAACTCATCGGTTACACCTTCGTCATACGATTTCTGGATAGCTGCAACAATATCAGTTGTCTTTTCACCAACACCATTAACCATCAGGTCGTAAGCAAGCTTAATTCTCTCCCAACGCTTGTCACGGTCCATTGAGTAGTAACGTCCAATTACTGAAGCAACTTCTGCGTTGTTCTTGCTGATATGTTGAACCAGTTCTGCCAGATAACCTTTCCCACTCTTTGGGTCAGTGTCACGACCATCAGTAAAGGCATGTACAAAAACCTTCTTAATACCTGCTTCAGACACGATGTCGGTCAATGCATGCAGGTGTTCCTGGCTGCTGTGTACGCCACCATGGGAAACAAGCCCGAGGAAGTGAACCTGCTTGTTGTTTTCCTTAGCATAAGCTATGGCCTTAACCAATTCAGGGTTCTGACCAAGTGTTTTATTTCTAATTGCAAGGTTGATCTTTACCAAGTCCTGATAGACTACCCTTCCAGCACCAATATTTAGGTGACCTACTTCGGAGTTACCCATCTGTCCGTCGGGAAGTCCAACGTTCTCGCCTGAGGCCTGCAGTTGTGAATTGGGATACTTTGCTACCAGACTGTCAAAATAAGGTGTTTCACCTCTGTAAATCAGGTCGGCTGCATCCTTTTTCCCGTAGCCCCAGCCATCGAGAATGATCAAAATTGTCTTTTTTCCCATAAAAGAAAGTATTATTGTTTTTATTAGTTCCGCATCAAGAATAACAATCACTAAAGAGATTTGGTGAGGTAAAACAGGTGCAAAATTACCCAAAATTCCTTAATGGACAATCAATTAATGTTAATCTATCCAAACTAGGCTAAAGTAAACTGCATCAACTGAGCAACTTGACAAAAAGAAAGGGCCTTGAAGCCCTTTCCTGATTAGTTGCGAAGCAAATACTTTATTACTGCATAACCACCGAAGATCTGCAACAGCATTCCAGGTATTCCCATTCTGAAATCTGCCAGGGCAGCATCCAAACTATCTACAATTGCCCATTCGGCAAGTGAACCGACTACCTGATAAGCTAGTACCACGGCAAGCAGAATCAACAATGACATGCGCTTGAAATTAGCTGCAGCGTAAGCAGCAAAGACAGCCAGCAATACTGACTTTACAAGTATCACAGGAAGCATGGCTGCCACAGGCATGCCAAAAAGCAGGCTGTTGACTACAGGTGAAAGCACTGCAGTAAGAAGGCCTACCCTGTGTCCGTATTTGAAGGCAGCTACAAGGGTAAAGAAATAAATGGGCAGAAAGATATGTCCACCGCCGGGAATTAGGTGGCACAATTGTGGTAGCACTATGTTGCCAACTGCAAAGGCAAAGCCCAGCAGATATGTCTTCAGGCTAGCGAAGCCAAACGAGTAAAGTTGAATTGCTCTTGATTCCATACTTTCCAATGTTTTATCGTTTAAAATGTCAGGCTGAATCCTCCATCAAGTGTTGTTCCTGGCATGGTATAGCCTGCAATAATCTCATAAGTTCTGTCCAACAGGTTCTCACCCCTTATAAATAGTGAGAACATATGGCCGGCTCTATATGTCAATCTTAGATTCAACAACAGATACTCTTCTTTGAGTCCATTGTTAACATCCTTATATAGGCCGCTAATATACTGAATTCCCAAACTGCCTGTAAACTTTCCGGGACTAAAATCCAATCCGGCAAAAAACTTATTCTCAGGTGCGGACAGTACGGGGTATTTCATATACAGATAACTGTAGTTGCCTCTGAAGCTAAGCTCATTATTATGACTGTACTTTATATTAAGTTCAAAGCCACTGTTTTCAACCCTGTCAGAATTTACATTCAGTGGTCTGCCCTCACGTATTACTGTACTAATCAGGTTTTCTCCTTCTATGTAATAGACTGCGATGCTATATTGTAGCTTTTCTCCCGCTGCCCTGGCATTGTAAGACAGTTCACTGCTCACAAGTCTCTCCGGCAGCAGATTGGGATTCTGGGGAGGAAACATATACATCTCCCTGATTGAGGGATTACGGAAACCCTTGCTCACAGATGCCTTAATTTCTGATGATCCGGCTAATCTAAGTGTTAGTCCTCCCTGAGGAACCCACTCAGTGCCTGTTACTGAATGTCTGTCAGCCCTGATGCCACCACTTATTGAGAGTATCGAGGTCAGTCGCTGACTGACCGTCAGGTAAGCCGCATAATCACTGAGACTCTTGTCAACTATATCGACTTCACGACCATCATCAAATTGGTTCCAGGCCTCTCCTCCAAAGCGTTGCAAATCTATTCCGGCTCCTATGGTATTGCCTGAAACAAGTGACAGACTCTGGTAGATCTGTAGTCCAAACATATGATCCCTGGAGTTGAACAGGTAGTCCTTAGGAACATCACCCAAGGCAAACCCATCATTTATCTCGTGCATTCCAAAATTGTAAAACAACCTGAACACCCCTGTACTAACGCCATAGTTGTTGGTCAGAGACAGAGCACCTGCTCCTCTTGTAATACCGGCATCATTATCCTCCAAGGGTGTACTTTCAGTGCCGGGATTTGAAGCATCAAAGCCACTAAGCGACAGGTCTGCTGATGCACTCCATCGCTTGTTAATCTCATAGCTAAGTCGGGAGTAAAGACCAAGTTGCTCAAAGTCCATATTTCTACGATGCCCGTCGGTTCGGTCATACGACAGATTTAACGTACTGCCAAAGGCTCCCTTACGATAGCGGGTAGACAATTCGGTTCGCAAACTATTATAACTTCCCCACGAAGACCTTAAAGAAGTATGTAATCCGTCATCACTGTAGTCATTACTGACAATGTTGATTACTCCTCCCATCGCATTAGAACCATAGAGCACTGAAGCAGGACTACTGCTCACCTCTACCTTGCCAGCCATTATCGAAAGATAGGAATCAGCAACTGAGTGCCCCATCAATCCCATATATTGCGGATGACCGTCTATCAAAACCAGTACACCTCCCGTTGGACTTCCTCCGATACCCCTTATTTTGATTCCTCCTGCAGCGCCTGTAGATACACCATAGCCCATCACACCTCTTGAGGTCACAAAAAGACCTGCCACTGCTTCGTTAATCGAAGGCATCAGTGATTGTTCATAGCGGCCACGTATTGCAATACTATCCAGCGTAATATATGTAAGATTGAGATTACGCACGGTTGTGGCTATAGAAGTTGCACGCACCTGCACCTCATCAAGCATTATGTGGGCAGAAGTCTGGACTTCATATCTTGTAGAATCCTTTACTATATCTGCAACAACCTGGGCCGACAGACCAACCGGCATAAACAGCGACACTAGCGTAAAAAGATATAATCTCACAACCAGGTATTATTTAATTATAGACTTACAACAACTATATACTCATCAGAGTATGATTCCGATACCATCCTGCCCCTATTCCCCAATCAGGAAGTCCTTTGCCTCATCCTTTCGATAAACTCTCCAATCTGCTTCACTGCCTCCTCAGGTTCATCCACTGTCATGGTCAGTGCTTCCATGGGACATAACCCGTCTTTAGTCCGGTTTTGTATATATGGCACCAACTCCTCGTACTCATATGCCACCTGATAACGGTCCAGCAAGTCAATAGCCGGCTGACTTATCAGCAAGGCGTAAATCTTACTCACTCCTCCGACTATCGCAACAAATGCTGCAGCCCTTCCAATAACCTTGTCACCAACCAATGCGTCTTTCAATACCTCTGGCCGATTAATTAATGTTTCATATAAATCAGCAACTCCCGGACGTGTATACGTCAACAATTTATCTCCATTCCTGATAACACAGGAATAAGCACCCTCTTTCAATATCTTAACAAGTTCTTCCATAGTACTTTTTCCCTTTACCTGATATAATAACCCGGTTTGCCCTCACATCTCTGGCACATTTTAATACATTTAATTATTATGCTATAATCAAGTCAAAACGGAGCTCCAAATATACCCAGTTTTATCCCTGCCACATAAATCTATATCAGTATTATTTGAAAACACTCTCACTTTAGTTAATGTTGCAGCGGTTATACTTTTTCATATTTTGCCGGATTTCTCAACAACAAAGAGGAGCTTATAGAACTAAAAATTAAACATAATGAAGAAAAAAGCAGTATTCAACTGGAGGTGATATCTTTCTTCATGATGTACGTTCATATCGTGAACGCCAGCTCAAGCCTTACGGAATCGATGTTGTGGAACCTCTGTGGGACAAAACCACAGACGAAATTATTGATGAGTTCCTGGGCTCCGGTATCAAATCAGTGATAGTCACCACCATGGCAGATGTTCTGGGTCCTGAGTTTATTGGTAGGACTCTTGATAGGGAGCTTATCAATTCTTTACCACAAGGGGCTGACAAATGTGGAGAAAACGGAGAGTACCACAGTCTTTGTTACGACGGTCATATATTCCGACATCCTGTTGATTTTCGGCTTGGTAAAGCCATGTTCCACTCTTATTCCATTAACATGGATGATGGAACAAGCAAAGAATTCAGCTATTGGTTTGCTAACATACTAGAATAAAAAAATCCTTGAAAACTCTGGTTTTCAAGGATTGCCTTAGGTCTTGCGTGGTACCACCTGGAATCGAACCAGGGACACACGGATTTTCAGTCCGTTGCTCTACCATCTGAGCTATGGTACCATTAAATCAATAAAAGAAACACTAATTATGTGGTACCACCTGGAATCGAACCAGGGACACACGGATTTTCAGTCCGTTGCTCTACCATCTGAGCTATGGTACCTTTGCAAAATGCGGTGCAAATATAAAGAAAACTTTCTATCTTCAAAATGCACACTTAATTTTTATTTCTGTATTTCATTTCCACTCCCGGCATATTTACCCAGGTCTGAGAGGAACTAAGCCACTGTCATTTCAATGAAAATAAAACCCTTTATTCATTTATCTTTTATAATTTTGCCCTTTCATTTGAAAACGAGATGGATCTATTTACGCACACATTTCCCAACGGAATCAGATTGGTACACCATAAGATACAATCACCGGTGGGTAGTTGTGGAATTTTCATAAATACAGGATCAAGGGACGAGGAGGAGTACGAACATGGACTCGCTCACTTTATTGAGCATGTGATTTTCAAGGGCACCAAGAAGCGTAAGACCTACCATATACTCAGCCGGATTGATGATGTTGGAGGTGAGCTAAATGCCTTCACCACCAAGGAGGAGACCTGTATCTATGCCTCTTACCTTATCCAGTATTTTGACAGGGCACTGGAACTTCTGCACGACATCACGTTCAACTCCGTTTTTCCTGCCAAAGAACTTGAAAAGGAGAAGGAAGTAATTATTGACGAGATCAACTCATACAAGGATAATCCTTCTGAGCTGATTATTGACGACTTCGAGGAACTGATCTTTGAGGGCGACCCAATGGGACGCAATATTCTTGGGACACCTGAAAAGCTTGCTACGTTTGGGCAGAAGGATATACTCAACTTTATCAACAAGAACTACCACACCGACCAGATGGTAATCTGTTCGGTAGGCCAGATGGAAGGCTCAAGAGTATTGAAGATAGCTTCCAAGTACTTCAAGGATATACCACCTAGTCACCGTATAAACGGACGTTCTCCGCTCAAACCATACCGTCCAAAGAGAGTCGAAAAGGAGATGGACACATTCCAGACTCATATAGTGCTTGGTAATGTGGCCTATGACATGAACAACCCCAACAGATTGGGACTTGTACTGCTCAACAATATTCTGGGAGGACCGGGTATGAACAGCAGGCTTAACATGGCACTTAGGGAAAAGAATGGAATTGCATACAATATTGAGTCAATGCACAATCCCTACTCAGGTACCGGAATGTTTTGCATCTACTACGGTACTGACAAGGAAAACCTCAACAGGAGCATGAAGGAGGTGGATAAGGAGTTGAGACTGCTTAGAGAAAAGAAACTGGGAACGCTGCAGCTGCATAAGGCCATACGCCAGCTTAAAGGTCAGATTGCTATTGCCAACGATAACAGGGAAAATCTGATGTTGTCCATCGGTCGGAGTTACCTGATGTACAACTATGTCGATTCACTCGATACTATATATAAAAAGATCGATTCGCTTACAGCTTCCGACCTGCTTCGTATTGCCAATGAGATCTTCGATCCCGGACAATTGTCTTATCTTATATACAAGCAATCCTGATGAACCTGGATCTGGAAAACTACATACTCAACCATCTTGATGATGAAGATGAGGTGCTAAGGGATCTTGACCGTTATACGCATCTCAATGTATTGCGCTCACGAATGCAGTCAGGACATATTCAGGGAGCATTCCTGAAAATGATTTGCAGAATGATTAAGCCAATGAGCATTCTGGAGATAGGCACCTATACAGGCTACTCGGCCATTTGTATGGCTTCGGGCACGGAGCCCGGAGCCCAAATCCATACTATTGAGGTAAACGATGAATTAGAAAGTGGGATTCGCCGTTTTATTTCCCGGGCAGGGTATGATAACAAGATTTCTCTCTATATAGGAGATGCTTTGGATATCATACCCCGTATTGAAGGAGAATTTGACCTTGCCTTTATTGATGGCGATAAGCGCCAGTATCCAGAGTATTACGAAATGCTTTTCCCTCGTGTTAAAGCAGGAGGTTATATGATGGCTGATAATATCCTCTGGGGGGATAAAGTTGCAATGCACGGCATGCCGGATGACGCCTATACTAAGGGCATTATGGACTTTAACGATATTGTAAGGGACGATAAAAGGATAGAGAAGTGCATCCTGCCTTTTCGTGACGGCTTGACTCTCATCAGGAAAAAGTAGAAGGAATCCTGCTGGGATAAACAAATGTTAATTACCTGTGTTAATTACTTACTATGTACACAGACACACTTATCATATACGGTTCTTCACTGGGCAACACCCGCTTTGTTGCTGAAAAGCTTAATGAACTCCTTCCTGGTTCGACTCTTGCTGATGTAAGAGATATAAGACCTGAGCAGATTGCAGGATTTGGAAAGTTGGTATTGGGAACTTCAACATGGGGAGTAGGACTACTTCAGGATGAATTTGAACACTTTATGGATACCCTTTCAGGCCTTGATCTGAAGGGTAAGACCATTGCGATTTTTGGCCTTGGGGATCAGCAGAACTACCCGGACTCCTTTTGCGATGCCATGGGAATGATTTATGAAATGCTTCAGGGCAAGGGAGTGAACTTCATTGGTGAATGGGAGCCTGACGATTATGACTTCAGTATGTCCAAGGCACTAATCAACGGTAAATTGGTAGGTCTTGCTTTGGATGAGGATAATGAACCGGATCTTACAGACTACAGATTGAAAAAATGGATTGAGAAAATAGGAGACACACTGGCAGACTAACAACAGTTACTCCGTAATCGGCCCCTCTGTAAAACTATTGTTACCATTAGCTTGCGAAGCATTTGGCACCACCAAACTATCAAGCTCATGCTTTCTGAAAAGGGTTGGATAGTCATCCAGGAATTTCGTCATTACTGCTCTTAGGGCCTGTTCCCGGATAAACCTGGCCTTGCTCTTAACCTTATACCTTTTACAATAAGCGTCTATGGCAGCCAATTCTCTATCGCTAAGCAGAATAGTCACTCTATTCTGACGTTTTTCAGATAAAGGTACGGCATTTGTGGCAGCCTTTCCATTCTTCTTTTTCGTAATTACCATGAAGACGCTCATTTTAAAGCTGCTAAAATAGACAAAATTCTAATATCCTACAATTCCATCTGCATTCTTGAATCCTACGTATAGTGGTTTGCATAGCCCATCTGGCACAGTATTTGAAGAATAACACTTCAGCGACTAATATTCAACCCTAGAATCCTTAACTATGAAAAGACTATTAACATTGTGTACAGTAGCACTTTGTACTGTAATCCTTTCTGCGCAAGTCAACTACCGCGACATCCTCTACCTTAAAAATGGAAGTATTATCAGAGGAATAATTACCGAACAGATCCCGGGACAGACAATTACAATAAAGTCCGATGACGACAACGCATTTACCTATACCTACGACGAGATAGACAGACTTGAAAAAGAGAAACTAAACAAGGGCCTTAAAGCCGGTAATAAAAGTTTTGCTAGTCTGGGTTACCATATGAACTCAGGTAATTATGGACATAACCTAAGTTTTGACTTTGTACAGGCACGACAGTTCAACCCGTTCTTTTCTTTCGGTCTTGGTGCAGGAACCCGGTATTACCATGATGTAAGCAAACTCCATGTTCCAGTGTATCTTGATTTCAGGGTAAACTTTGTAAATAATACATTCTCCCCATATATCTCTACAGGATATGGGTACACCTTTGATGCAAAAAACAACTTCTCAGGGGTGGGTATTCTGATTAGTCCTGAAATTGGACTTACTATAAAAACATCTGACAAGTCAGCTTTCCACTTTGGAATCGGCACAGAATACCAAAGCTTTGACGACATATATGATGACAATAATATCTCAGAAACACTAAAAGTGACTTTAGGATTTTCTTTCTGATACCCTAATATATTTAACTACATATTATGAAAAGGATAATTCCCCTGTTTTCAATTATAGTCCTGTGTGCGTTTTCAACTATGGGCCAAAAGCTCCAGGACGTTATTTATCTTAAGAACGGTAATATTCTAAGAGGAGAAATAACCGAGCAACAGCTAAATGGCATTGTAAAAATAAAGACGACAGACAGGAACTTCCTCGTGCTTCACGAAAATGAGATTGAGAGGATTAGCAAAGAAGAACTTGTTTATCAGAGTGTCAATTCAGACAGAAAATTCAAAGGCATTGCTGAATATGGCGTTATGCCCGGACTAGGATCCAACAAGCTGGACATGGAAAAGCTCAGTATTATCGGAACCTTCCAACTAAGTCCATATTTCTCGCTGGGTGCCGGCTCCGGACTTAGGGCTGTGCATTCTTATGATATGTTAATGCCTTTATTTATCGATCTCAGGACCTACCTGCCACGGGGAAAGCTTGTTCCCTATCTGGCATTAGGAGCAGGATATGCATTTAATATTAACCAGGACTTTAATCCGGAAGGGTATTTTATAAACCCTGAAGTAGGGTTGATGCTTAAAGTAAGAAACAGGTTTGCTGTGCATCTTGGACTGGGATACAATGCTCAATGGCTGAATAATGTTAGATATGACTGGAAATGGGTTGATGAAAGTCTAGTTATTGAGAAAATCACAGATCCGATACATGGAATAAGTATAGTTGCCGGAATTACCTTCTGACAACAACAATGTTAGGAACTCATTTCAACTTGTTTATTTGTTTTGAATGAAACCTTGCTGTGTAACCGCCTTTTCAGTTATATCCCGTATCGCTCCTATTCCATATCAGATACAGACGACATACCGGCCGCCTCCAAAACATCGTCATAATTCCTGATAAGCTTTTCTTCCAATACCGTTATATCACTCAGAAACACCTTAAATCTTTTAAGTTCATCCAAGTCCTCGACTCCATCACCAGACAAGAATTTAGTCATCCCACTATTTAGGATATTATCTCTTACATAGGTCATTACTAGGGACTGATAGTACTCCTGATAGTTATACGTTCCCGCTATCTCCGCCACAAGATTCATATCCATGTATGCAATCGCCTGTGTCAGTTTGCTGGTTTCCCAGGCAGTAGATTGAACAATACTAAACTCCACATTGCCCTCAATTTCAGCAGCATCGTCCTCCGCTCCATTCTCAACTAAAAAAAGTGCAGAATCAATCTCTGAAACAATTCTCTTGTGACCTGCCAGCAACCGGCTAACCAATTCTCTGTTGTCAGATACTTCAATCAAAATATTATTGAGAGATTGTTTGGCCAATTGCTTATTGTTGTAACTGTCCCTCCACTGGTTCATCATCATCCCCAGAAAAACGGCAAAACTGATTGAGACAAACTCAAAGAATATCTTTCTAAAATTCATTCTATCCATAAAACTCTAATTTTATCCTCCCGACTATAGCTCCTTCTTCAGATAAACCATATCTACAAGTTGCACCCCCTCTTCAAACATTAGTTGATCATAGTTGTCTATAAAGAAATTCTTTATCCTGTGAGAAGGTTCAAAACCAAACTTCCTATAGAACGCCAAAATTGAAGGAACCTCTCCTGTCCCTACAAGCATATACCTGAAACGAGGCCTGT
>Ga0209510_1001177_pt1 | contig 30878 bp, 23 predicted proteins | sample BiotimSIPDNA_FD_185749 | JGI IMG/M metagenome (GOLD analysis project Ga0209510, IMG submission 185749) | Anaerobic biogas reactor microbial communites from Washington, USA - Biogas_R1 time_0 SIP DNA (SPAdes) (version 2) | ecosystem: Engineered > Bioreactor > Anaerobic > Unclassified | place...
AATGGAATTACTTATAAAATGAAAAATTACACTGTTGCATATCGGAATTTATCTACTGGTATGATTGAGAAAAAGGGTACGGGTACCCTCAGCCAAGCTAAAGCTTGGACTAATTTTGTGGTGTCGGCTGTAGGTGCTGTTAGTAAGACTGTAGGTGCATTTGGTATTTTCTCTAGTGCATATGAGGCTTACAAGGCAAGTAAAGGTGCGGTTGTAACAGGCTCTAGCAGCGACCACATGTATACAAACCTTGTTTATGATCGGTTAATGAAGGAAACTTATGCTGCTGATATTTATGGCGATTATATCCTAGGCTGTGTTTCCTATAAAGTATGGCTGAACAGACACGATAACTATCAGTATTATGGTTCGACTGGTCGAGCGTATTATGGCAGCGACACATTGAATACTGAGCATTACTCTGAAAATTTCAATTACCCGAGCCCTACTGCTATACAGAACGCGGGCGGAGGTTATTACATTGACGGTTTCCAGTACACCAAAGTATTTGGCAAAACTGTTAGACTTATGGGAACCTAAGCCCTCTCATAAGGATTAAGTGCTTCGTCACACACAACTACTATGTGTTTTGACGGAGCACTTCTTAAAACCATAAATCAAAAATATGCCCTTTGAATCTTTTTATCCGGGGATGATCGTTCACGCCAATGGGAGCCAAGTTTATATTGAAAGACTCATAAAAGACTTGACTTGTTGTAATTATCTCACTATATTCGGAGTACAGTTATTACCAACAGTACACCGTATCGATCTATTTCAATACAAAGCAAAAAAGAAAAGCGTGTTTTTACTAGCTATTGCTATGTATAATCCTACAAGGAGTTATTATGAACAGAAAAAAGTATTTAACATTGTTGTTTGGCATAATCCTCCTACTCGGTATGATAGTTGTATTTAATTTGTTTGCCCCCCGCCCAATCGTTGAAGATGTCAGTGGTAGTCGTATCATTAGGATTCAATATAATCCATATTTTGATCAAGAGATGGATGAGCGTATTGATATAACCGATTATGATGAGAAGGGGATACTAAATTGCCTTGGCCGCTATTCAGAGTATAGAACCCTAAATAGCTTAGCTAATGGCTATTGGATTGGCGATGTAGAACTTGAGGTTATAATAAATACTGGGAATGGCCTTAAAAGCATACTCCTTGGCACTGATAATTATAGCTATGAATCCTACGGAAAGCCCAAGTATAAAATAAGGGATGCGGGTAACCTCAAAGCCGAATTGCTAGACATGATGGAAATATGAGTCCTCCTGCGGAACCGGGAACTTCTTAGGTCTGCTTCCAGACAGCATGGCAGAAAGCAAACTTTACGGCATTGAGCTTGACAGCATCAGCGGCAGGTGAAGCTGGGCGGCATGGACAAGGAATGGCTCTGTGTCCAGTTTGAAAACACAGAACAGTATGTGACCGGCCTGCTAAAGCTGGAAAGGTACGCTGAACAACTATCTCGGCGCATTGAAAAAAGTGGAACTCATTGTGATTGACGAGATTGGCTTCGTGCCGCCGCACAAAGATGCCGCCGAGCTGCTGTTTAGTGATCTTCTCCGGCGAGAGCTACCGTCTTACCCAGTCCATGAAGCGCCAGCGCACTCGCTAAAAAGCGCTCCAAAAAATGAGCGTTGGGTCCCGACCTGTCTGGCCCCAAAAGGTGCCGCGTTCGGTCTCCGGTGCCGACCAAACGAACAACAAATTAGGTGCTCCAAGGTGCTAACCTTTTGCGAACATTTTAAAATGTTGAAGCAATGTGCTAACTTTTAAGTTTGCTATTTCTACAAGTGAAAACTTCTCTTGTAGATACTTTATAAATTCACACCCAAGAAAATATCCAACATCGCTATAGCCTTGATAACTGCACCAATCTCCGAAAAAATCTTGTGTGCCTTCACAATTGTTTATCCGCTTTAAGTATTCTCGTTTAATCTGATTCTTGTTTGTGATACACCAATCAAGCCAACCGTTTTTATTTTGATTATAGTGGTTTATATCTTGATACAAAATTTGCTCACATACCATTGCAATACCTTCTTGATATAACTGCACTATTGACTTTTCACCTTGTGAAGAAGTATGGGGATATAAAATGCCATAGGTTTTATGCCAAATATGTGCGATTTCATGAAATATCAACGCTTGCATTTGTGATTTGCTTTGCCAATTCAGCTCGATGATTTTTTCTATACCAAGCAAAATAGCATTTCTATTATCCAGAGTTGTTGCCCAGCCTGCACCATTACACAAACCTAAATACAGTACTATATCTAGTTCAATTTCTTCGTGAAAGAGTTTATTTATATTATTTTTCAAGTCAGATGTTACAGCGATAAACGAGTGATTGGCTAAAGCCATTTTATCCTTGTTTTCAAACTCCTTTTCCTTTGCTTTTTCTTCTATCTCGGCCTCGTCCCGTTCCTTACCGTCCATATTGAGTAATTCATTCAGCTCGTCAAGCCGCGGTATGCACCGATGACGGTTGCATCCGGTGTGAGCATATTGTGACAGATGGCAAGCAGTTCAAAACCGGCTGCTTTCTTTTCTATGTAGTACGTGCCCATAAGCGCCATTGGAGAGAAGCCGTCTTCATTCGGATGTGTGTTTTCTGCAACGGTCAGCTGATCTGCGGCATAGCCTGCGATGCGCTCTGTGCTTTCCGCGATTTGCCTGGGAAACTGTTTGATGATCTGATCCCCCAGCGCATACTTTTGACTAAGGTGGCTGGATTTGAGAAGTTTTAGCTTTGAAACCTCAATATTCAGGTCCATTTTTTCTTTTATCATCGGATTGCCCGTGGCAAGCGCCTTGATTTCTGCATAGCTGAGGGCGGTTTTGTCCACATCTTCTGAGGAGCGGACAGGACTTTTGGAGGTCATAATCTGCGAAATAAACTTCTGTTTACTCTCGACGAGTTGATAGAGATATGCATCGAAGGTCTGTTCGGTAACATAGCTGTAGATCTCAACGGTTCGGTTTTCGTTGCCCTGCCGGATGATACGCCCCTCGCGCTGCTGTAAATCCGACGATCTCCACGGGCAATCTACATGGTGCAGTGCGATCAATTTGTTCTACGCGTTGGTGCCTGCGCCCATACGCTGGGTACTGCACATCAGCACACGGATCTGACCACTTCTCACTTTTGCAAACAGTTCTTTCTTATGTGCCTCGGTCTTGGCGTCGTGAATGAACGCAATCTCCGCTTCCGGGATGCCCATTGATACAAGCTTACTTTTGATATCGTCATAGACATTAAAGCTGCCGTCATAATGTGGCGTGGACCGCAATCCTGATGTCAGACAATATGATCTGCTTGCTTAAGCAAAAGGCCCAATACTCGGAGTCGTCTCTGGGCATTGGGCTTTTTCGCCGAAATATCCCCCCTGAGGGCTTGTAGGCCAAATTTTGACATGATATTATACAATCAATCGTAGCCGCGTTTTGCGAAAACGCGGCAAACGAGACGTTGACTGGTCGTGGCGTAGGGAAACGACCGCCTTGAGTCGTGGGAGACTACCGATGGATAAAATAACAGAAAGAGAAAGAAGAATATACGGCAAGGATGTCGGTGGTGTGGAACGGCAGGCGGATTACAGTATCTTCCGGTTTGCCAACTCCGGAGGGTCGGCCGAAATGATAAACCACTCCATTTTTCGGGGGATGGAACTAAATATGTGTAACAGCTTTATCGATCGGATGCGCGGCTACGTTTGTCCACGGGGAAACATTTTGGTGATCAACTACTGTAAAACGGGCTGGGTGGACTTAGAGATGAGGGGAAAGAGCCGCAGTATGTCCGCAGGCGACATATTCATTTGCCGCAAGGGAGATGAACACCCCGACTCCATTTTTCCCTATAACAACTACTGCGGGCTTTCCATTGAAGTCAACATTGATCAGCTCTCGAGCGGTTTGGTTACTGTTTTTAATGAATTTCAGGTAGACCTAGAGACCTTTGTCTCCCGCTACGATTCCCTTGAGGGTAAGTGCCTGCAGGCGGATGCCGCCACTCAAAGAGTGTTCGGGGAGCTGCTCTGTCTGGGCAGTCCCCCAAATATGCGAGGGATATATTAGGCTCAAGGCCATTGAAGCAATAAAGCTTTTAAACAATTATCGTGACAACGAAAACGGTCTCGAGTCGCGGAATGTGCTCTACCGCCAGACTCAAGACATAAGCGAGGTGGCCGACTTTTTAAGAGAGAATCTGCAGGAACACTACACGATAGACGAATTGGCCTCGAAATACGGGCTGTCTCAGACAGTTTTGAAAAGAAAATTCAAGGAAATGTATGGGATACCCATATACTCCTTTGCAAGAAAATGCAAAATGGACAAGGCGGCCAATCTTCTGCAGCAGACAGACCTGAAGGTGATCGACGTTGCGGGCATGGTCGGATATGATAACAGCAGTAAGTTTTCCGAGGCCTTCAGGCTATATATGGGCAGTCTGCCGACGGAATTCAGAAAAACCTCAGCCGAAGCGATATTTTAAATACCGACACAGCGTCACAAGCCCCCCGCTCTGTTTTAAGCGGAGGGCTTGTGATTTTTATATTGCGCGCCCGTCAGCTTTGCTGCTTATCAGCTGGATCGCACAGCAGTTAAATGGACCGTTCGGAGCTTTGCGTACCCGTTCGGAGTGGAGCAAAGGTAGGCAAAAGTATAACATCTGTTTGTTTTAAGCTTCGGTCAGAGCCTTTTGCCGCTCACGAGCGAAGCTGCATTTTCACAGGAAGTCTCTTTAGAGCAGGAGCGCAGAGGCTTGGCATCGTGCGCAACTGCGACCGAATTGCGGTAGTGGAGGACGGCGAGCTGACACGAGTGGGCGATTGGGAGGATATGATCCAAAATAGCGAATATTTCTCAAAGGTCTGGAACGATTATAATTCAGCAAGATTTATTCGATACAGCCTGAAAGCAGGTGAAACCTTATGAAAAATCCGGTATTTAGGATGGGTACAAGACTAAAGCTTTCAATTGCCAGCGTGGTTATGGAGGGCGTTTTGAGCGCCTCGAATTTTCTCGTTTTGCAGACGGTGCTCAATCTGGTTTTCAGTAAGGGAATAGATTATTCGGACATTCTCAAAGCAACGGGAATTCTCGCTGCCATTTTTGTCTTGCGTCTTGTAATGTATGTTGTCGGATATACGGGAAGCCAGCTTGGCGGTTCGGATGTGAGCAAGAGAATAAGGATCGCTATCGGGGACAAATTGAACAAGGTTCCGCTGGGACTGTTCACAAAAAACAGAACAGGACACTATATAAATGCCGCCACCAGCGAGGTGGACGACTACGAACAGATCCTGACCCACAAAATCGCGGATATGGCGAAGTATTGTATCACGGCCGCCCTTATAGGGGGATTTGCCTTGTCGCTCTATTGGCCGATGGGCCTGGCTACTCTCGCGTCGAGCCTTCTGCTCATACCGGGCCTGATGCTCTCTTTTCACTATGTTTTCGTGCATGGTACAAAAAAGAACCTGGCCAGAGAGGAAAATGTCAGTGCAATCACCGAGTACCTCACCGGGAGCCAGACTCTGCGCTCCTACTCCTTAGCCGGAGAAAAGAACGAGTCGTTGATTGCGACCATGCAGTATTTTTCTACCGTCAGCTACAAATATGAGAAAGCCGTGCTGCCAACGGGCTTTGGCTTTCATTTTTGCAGCTATATAGCGCTTGCCGCCGCGGTGCTTTTATCTGCCGAAGCATGGCTGTCCGGACAGGTCGACCCGGCAGCGCTGGTGCTGCTTATAATGCTGCCGCTGTATGTGGGAAAGATCAATATGACGCTTTTTATTCAATTCACTGGGTATCGAAATTTGCGCATAGCCAAGGATAAAATAGAGACTATTTTCGATGAAAAGGAGGAGCCCCAGGAGGATGACGCCTTTGTCCCGGCCAATTCCGATATTTGTTTTAAGAATGTGGAGTTCGCGTATAAAGAGGGCGAACCGGTGCTGAAAAGGGCCTCGTTTACCATAAGACAGAGAAGCCTTACAGCGATAGTTGGAGACTCCGGCGCGGGCAAATCCACGATTTTCAATCTCATAGCCAAGTACTATCTGCCCCAGCGAGGCGCGGTCTACATCGGGGATAAAAACTCGGCACAGGCGCCCGCAGAGCAGGTACTTCGCAGCGTAAGTCAAGTCGATCAAGACGCTTTTCTTTTCAACGCCTCAGTGCAGGAAAACATTCGGTATGCCCGCGAGGATGCTACGGACGAGGAGATAGAGGCCGCTTGCGTTCTTGCCAACTGCGACAGCTTCATTCGCCAAATGGAGAAGGGCTACGACACCGAAATCGGTGAAAACGGCTTGAAGCTGTCTGGGGGAGAAAGGCAAAGACTATCGGTCGCACGGGCGATAATAAAGAACAGCCCGATCATTTTGCTGGACGAGGCCACAGCGTCGCTCGATATTGAGAACGAGCTGCTGGTGAAGGAAGCGATCTCTCATTTGCTAAAAACGGATAAAACCGTTGTTATAATCGCGCACACTCTTCCGATAATCAAGGACGCTGATAAAATATTGGTGCTGGATGGGGGCGTGATCTCCGAATGCGGCACCCATGACGAGCTTGTGGCGCTTAAAGGCAAATACGCAGCAATGTGGGAAGCGTCGCAGCGGCTCAAATGATATTACAAGGTGAAACCTACCCCGTGATAACCTAACATCACGCTATCCCAACACCAAAATTAAAGAAAACGAGCCGTCCTGCGTTTGTGTACCGCACCAGTGCTGACGGACAGAGAATAAAAAGCCCTATCGCAGATTATCATGAAATTATGCAGCCTGACGCCGCTTTTCGAGCGGTGTCAGGTACGTTTTTGTTTGTATACGCTCATTGTTGTAGAAATCTATGTATTCGTCGATAAGTTGTCTCGCTTCGTCAAAAGAGGAAATCTTATGGTAAGGTTGAAATATGATTGAGAGGTGTATTAAACCCCATGGTCGCTGTGGATATGCAACTCCCCGGCGACCGTTTCTTTTTCCATAGCAAGTTTGATTGTATTAAAAACAGGATTTACTGTCTGTTCGGTTCCTGTCTTGTAAGCAACAATACTGTTGTCAAAGAGGTCACGAATGCCCGTCAGTTTACGCAATCAAAGTAAGTGGCGGCCCCGTACGGAGCTTTTGGTTAAAACCGCTTGAAAGAGGCTCCAGTCCACAATGGATTGTATTTTAGTACAAGCTCTTCATATGATCTGGTAGGCCGGTCTTTTCTGCCGGAGCCACAATGAACCGGATCTTCATTCCAGCCTCCTTCGCCATCCTAACCGCTTCGGCAATCTGATTCTCTGATATATCCGCGCCTGTCCATTACGCGCCATAATGATACATATTCCGAGGTAGGACACCAGTGCCTGTGCCGAGGTCAAGAGCGTTCTGCCCAGCAATACAAAGACCTAAATCCACTATTTTCTTATAAAATTCATCAGGGTATATGTCACGGTATTTCGCATAATCCTTGGACGTATTACCCCAGTCGAACACTTTGCCATGGTCTATTCTGTCATTTTTCATGCTAATGGTTCCTTCAGTCAATATTTCAATAATCAGACTGCGTGATATGTACCAAATAAACATAGCACTAAACCGTTGGCGCGGTGGTATCTAAAACCGGAATTTTTCTTCTATTGAACCTGCTGCAGTTGCGGCAGGTTTTTTCATTAAAATCCGGCACTACGGATTTCTATCCAGTCGCGGAAAGCAGAAGAAGCTGTACTCACGCGGATTTTTTAATCTACGACAAGCTAAGTTTAATAAAACTCAGGCAAAAGAAAAGGCCCGCTTGACGCGAGCTTATAGTTTTCGTATTCAGATGTCCAATTCCTACTAGTTGTTTAAAGCTTCTGCATTTTGTGAGTGCCATTCAGGTGGGTGTATCCCAATTTATCTAACAGAATTCTAACGAGCCTGGATAAGCTACGCCCTAAATGAAACTTGTTTATTAGTTAGTAAAACAGCCTAAAACAAAAGTTTTAGGCTGTTTTTTGGTGGAGATAAGCGGGATCGAACCGCTGACCTCTTGAATGCCATTTATTGGGAATATGTTTTAGTATCTCACGCAACTTCCCTTTATCTATTGCTAAATCCCTGAAAAAACCTAGTAAAATCAATGCTTTTCAAGGCCTCTTTCAAAAAACGTTTTAAAATACAAAAGTTCCAATTTTATTTAAAATCTGGAAAAGTGTTAGAACAGTGTTAGAAAGCCTACCATTATACAAAAATTCAAGAGGCCAAGAATTCAGGAAAAAGCCACCGCAAAGTTAGCATAAATCATTATTAAAGCCATACTTCGACTTATTTGACGGGGAATGGCTTTAACTTTTTTGGTGTACAAGTTCAAAATACCTCATCTAAAGTTCATAAAGGCGATAGGTGTATTTTATGCACAATGCTGAATTTGCAGAAATATGTCAAAAAAGCTCGAAAAAGGTAATAAAAATTATCGACTTGGCATATATTTAATCAAACCCACTTAAAACGACAAAATTTGAGTAGACAATCAACATAAAAATGACGAAAGGAAGGTAGGAAAAAACAAGATTCAAAATACAAAAGAACAGACATAGGAAGACAAAGCAAAAACAATAAACTACAGGAGAGTAAAAAAACAGGATGTCGCCTTGCGTATGGGTTTTCGCAGGACGATGAACAAAATCGAGGTGGAGCAAGGATTAGTTGCTCCGGTTTCCCCAGCATTACCCGTCGTAAGACGGGGGTGAGCTACAAACACCATAACAGGGTAGCTGTCTTAACATACCACAGCATTCTTACTTATTTATGTTATAGACGGACAATTGAATTTTTCCTGTAATAGAGAGTTTTGTTTTATCTGATGATGTAGAAGTGGCAAATAAACGGCGCTAGCGGGTTATTTGCCTTATATAAGTGCGCTCTTTTGCAGGATTACCTACAAAGGAGTGATTTTTTTGAACAATAACGAGAAACTGACCGGCGCTGCAAACCGCATTAACCGCGCTTTGCAGCATCAGCTCTCATTACAAAACAGGTTCGGTCAGAGCAAACATGAAGCAAAACAGGCGGCAAGAGGAGCCTACCTTAAGGAGCATGGCAACCTTAAGGGCTACAATCCTTCAAAGGTGGACGGGATATTCTCAATCAATACCATGGAGAGCTACAGGCAAACGGCGAGAGAGTTCGCAATCTGGGCGGCGGATAACGGCTGTAAAAACGCCAATAAGATTACAAGGGATATGGCGGGCAGATACCTTCAGGAGCGTCAGGCGGAAGGAAAAAGCATGTGGACGATAAGCAAGGATATGGCGGCAATAAACAAGCTTTTCAAATACGACCTCACCAAAGCTGAGCTAGGTCTTCAAAGCCGAAGTCTTAAGGAAGTTACACGAAGTCGAAATGCGACTGCTAACGACAAGAGGGACTTTAGCCGATACAAGGACCAAATAACCTTTGCAAAGGCCACAGGCTGCCGCAGGCAATCAATAAAGAAGGTAAAGCCGGAGGATTGTATCTGCAACGCACAGGGTAAGGTCGTGGCCGTAAGGCTGACGGAGAAAGGTGGCAAAACACGCACAGCCCCGGTTCTGAATGAATACAAGGATAAATTGACTGAGGTTGTTGATAAGTATAGTAACTCAGGAAAGCCGTTATTTGATACATACGATTCACACATAGACAATCACGCCTTCCGCTCGGAATACGCCACAGCGCTCCTGCAGCAGCTTGAAAATGAGAGAGCGATAGGAGCTACGCTATGCGGCGGAGATTTTGACCCGCATACGCTAGTTAATTTGAGGGGCAGGGATGCCGAAACAGATGCCCCCTATCGAGGTCACGACCGAGATATCTGCGGCATGGTTAGCGGCGCTTTAGGTCACAATCGGCTCTGTGTGATATTTGAAAGCTATATACGTTAATCACCGCATGGGGAGAGAGACATGTTCAAACATCTCTATTTCATTTAATTTACGAGGTATGGCATTTTGTGAAGGGGATACTAAAATGCCCCCCCTTTGAAAAAATATGCAGAATTTTGCCGAAAACGCTGATATTATTTCCAGCAACTGCATATAATAAGAGCAAGGATGGAAAAATAACCATTCTTTTAATAGGTATGAAGCATAAAAAGTTCATTGTGAGTGCTCGATATATGTAAAGGACTTCAAGCTGAATAAACCGGAAAGGAGAAGTATGTTCGAACAATATCCAGATATGCTCACAGTAATGCAAGTGGCTAAAGCCCTTAGCATTGGCAGGAATAAAGCGTATGAGCTCGTTAATAACAATATTATTGGAAGTATCCAAATAGGGCGGAAATACCTTGTTCCAAAAAGCTGGCTTATTGACTATATAGAAACTTCAAGATACAATAAGTCTGCATAATGGTAGGCTATTCTAGCTGTCAATGGAAAGGAGTTTATTATGACAGGAAGCCTACAAGTTAAAAAAGATAAGTACTACATAGTGATAAACACCTATGATAGAAATGGTAAGCGTAAGCCTACATGGATTTCCACAGGTCTTAAGATAAAGGGTAATAAGACACGTGCAGAAAAGATGTTACGCGATGCACTTAGCGAATACGAAGTAAAGGAAAAGCTTGTTCAAACCGATACACTTTTTTCTGATGCAGTGCGCTGTTGGCTGGATGACATTGCAATTCAGGTAGACCCTGTTACACTGCAAGGGTATCAATGCCTGGCAAATAAGCACATATTGCCATATTTTGACCAGCTTCAAATAAAGTTGGTGGACATTAACTACGATGTTCTTCAAAAGTACTTTAACGAGAAGTCAAAGAACGGACGATGTGATGGGAAAGGTGGCCTGTCTCCACGGAGTTTGAGACTTCATAAGAACATCATTTACCAGACTTTAAAGGATGCTATGAGGCATGGATATATACCCGGTAATCCATGTGAGTTGGTGAGACTGCCAAAAGTAGAGCGCTACGAATCAAGCTTTTACACCCAAGAACAGCTAAACACCTTGTTTGAAGCTCTAAAGGACGAGCCGCTTTATCCACTCATAAGGATTACTGCGGTTTACGGTCTGCGCAGAAGCGAGGTTCTTGGTCTTAAATGGGACAGCGTTAATTTTGATGCAGGTACGATTACAATAAAGCACACGGTTACAAAGGTCTCTGAAACAGTGGAAAAGGACAAGACCAAGAACAAAACCAGTTACAGGGAATTTCCGTTATTACCGGATATTAGGGCTATGCTGTTAGAGCTAAAGCAAAAGGAAGAGACAAACAGGAAGCTTTTTGGCAGAGAGTATACCGTTAATGACTACATACTGAAGTGGGACGATGGAAGACCGTTTTCACCGGACTATGTAACACACAAGTTTCAAAAACTGCTTGTGGAACACGAACTGCCGAAAATCCGATTCCATGAGCTTCGCCATAGCTGTGCAAGCTATCTCATCAATATGGGCTTTACGCTAAAAGATGTGCAAGAGTGGCTTGGTCACGCAAGCATAAGAATGACAGCGGAAGTATACGGTCATCTTGACCTAAAGAGAAAACAGGGTATGGCGCAAGCGCTGGCAAGCGGTTTAACAGGCGGCGCTGGTTAGATGCTCGATAGGTGTTAGAAAAGGTGTTAGAAATAGCTGGGAGAGCAATTGAAGGGCAAAAAAAGAAAGCCTTGAAACCATTGAGATTTCAAGACTTTTCGTTGGTGGAGATAAGCGGGTTCGAACCGCTGACCTCTTGAATGCCATTCAAGCGCTCTCCCAGCTGAGCTATACCCCCGAATTTGCACCCCCATTGTTTTGCTTGGGTGTGTTGTTATTAACTTGTGTATCCCCGTGGTTGGGGGTGTGTAACTGTTTGACTTGCTCTCCCAGCTGAGCTATACCCCCATATAACGGGAAGTCGTTGATTTCTCTGGATTTCCCGGACTCTATTTAATTACATTGAGCTTTCTTACTTAGGGGTGCATACCGGATGACTTGGGCTCCCAGCTGAGCTATACCCCCATATAACGGGAAGTCCCTGATTTCTCTGGATTTCCCGGACTTTATTAAATTACATTGCACTTTCTTATCAAGGGGTGCCTACCGGATGAATTGGGCTCCCAGCTGAGCTATACCCCCATATTCAACTTTTTATGTTGCTTAAGTATGTTAACAGATTAAGCCTGGATTGTCAATATCAAAATGGGACATTATATTACATTCATTTTAGCTAGGTGTAAATCGGCCACATCGCGGCAATGCTCTGAGTTGCTTTATTATACCGACATACTTAACTGCTTTACTAAGCTAATACTCAAGCCGTAAACTACTGACAATACTCTGCAATTGCGGTACCGCGTGAAGAGGCTTCAATTGTGGGAGACGGGGCTGTGCATATGATTTGCTTGTAACTTTAAGTGAAGCAAGATATAATTATAATAAGAGAAAAACTAGCTTACTGCACGACGTAGTAATTATATTCGATGAGAATTTGGCCATGGAGGCGCTATGATAAAACAAACTATACTGATAGCGGAGGATGAGGCGGACATTCGGGGAATACTCAAGCTATATCTCGAAAGCGAGGGCTTTGATGTAATTGAGGCGGAAAACGGTGAACAGGCGTTGGAAGCGGCGATTGAGCATTCTCCCGATATGGCAATACTTGACGTTATGATGCCGAAAATGGACGGCTACGAGTTGACGCGCGCCCTGCGAAAACGCAGCGACATACCAATACTCATTGTGTCTGCAAAGAGTCAGGACAATGACAAAATTCTTGGCTTGAATCTCGGGGCAGACGACTATATAGCCAAACCATTTAATGCGCTGGAGGTTGTCGCGAGGGTCAAGGCGCAGCTGAGAAGGGCGGGAAGGACCGGCTCGGAGATAATTTCTGTCGGCGACCTTTCGCTGGACACGGCTGCGTGCACGCTTATAAAGGACGGAAGTCCTATACTGCTGACACCAACGGAATACAAGATACTGGCGACCCTCATGCGCTCTCCCGGGCGTATTTTCACTAAGGTGCAACTGTACGAAGCGGTCAACGGCAAGTACTTTGAAAGCGACGACAATACCATGATGGTGCATATTTCTAAGCTGCGGGACAAAATCGAGGACGATCCGAGGTCCCCAACGCACATCGTCACTATTAGAGGGCTGGGATATAAATTTGAAAAAAAATAAAGCAAGCGGCAGCTTGTTTTCGCTGCTGACGAAAAATTATCTTTTCTTTACGTTGGTTTTGGTGTTGATAGCTGCAGGAGTGTACTTACTGTGGACGTACCACACGGCTTTCCTGCTTTCCGGTGCTGATGTGGACGCTCTCATAAGTTCTCAGGAGCTTATGACAGGAGAATACAAGGACGTTGACGCGGCGAGGCTCCTTGGGAACGGGGGAGCGTTTGCTGTACTTGACGATAAAGGAGAGGTGCTGTATAGATCCTCGCCGGATTTTGACGCCGAGCTTTCCGAGGGCGAGCTTTCCTGCGTACCGGAGTACGCCGGCAATTATTATGTCAATTATTTGGAATACACCGCCGACGAGGGCGCGACACAATATCTCGTAACACTCAGCTCCAACGCCTCGGCGGATGAGCTTGCAACGGTAAGCGTTATGGTGCTTGATCAGAATTACAACGTATTGTCAGGCGGCTTCGACGAGGGCAGGACACGTTATACTCCGTCCGAGTTCGGCTATCTGACAGGCAGCTTGTCAGACCAATACGGACTGTACCGCTATACTTTTACGGACAAAAATGAGAATAACAGAACTCTTTTAATAAGGGTTACGGTATTTACAGAGGACAACTACGACAAGATAGTATCGTCGTCAAATAAAATGCTGCTGCTTGCAGTGCCGCTTTATATAATGGCTGCGCTGGCATTTATCCTATGGATGAACCGCAAGATACGCCGGCCGCTGGAAAAGCTGGATGACGCAATCGCACGTCTGGGCGAGGGGAAACCAACTTTGGATACCGATTGCGGCGGGCCTGAGGAGATACGCCGCCTCGGCGAAAACTTCGACAAGATGGCAGCGAAGCTCGCGGAAAGCGAGAGAGAGCGTAAACAGCTCGAGAACATACGTCAAAAGCTGGTCACAGATATTTCCCACGATTTGAAAACCCCAATTACGGTCATATCGGGATATACGAACGCTATACGCGACGGCAAGGTCTCCGGGGATGAGCTCCCCCGATATCTTGAGGCAATTGACTCCAAGGTCGTTGAGCTTACTGGGCTTATTAACAGCTTTTATGAATACAGCAGAACGGAGCATCCGGACTTCCGACTCCAATGTGTGGATACGGACATCTGTGAATACCTACGCGAATATCTGGCGGAAAAATACGATGAAATTGACCTTGCCGGCTTTAATATGGACATTTCTATCCCCGATACAAAGCTGCTGTGCAGCCTTGACGCCTTTCAGTTTCGCCGTGTACTGGACAATATCCTGTCAAACGCTCTTAAGCATAACACGCTTGGAACGGTTATACGTATAAAAGTTACGCGTTTTGAGGACAAGGCTGTCATCACAATAGCAGACAACGGCAATGGTATACCCGAAGCGATAAAAGAGCGCCTTTTTGAGCCATTTACGGTCGGAGACCAGTCCCGCTCCGGCGGTGGCAGCGGTCTCGGGCTAGCCATAGCAAGAAGAATCGTAGAAGCGCACGGGGGAGCAGTACGTCTCATACCAACTCAGGGCGGATCGTATGGTACTGAATTTGAGATACTCCTGCCTCTGAAGCAAAAGTAACCTGCTTGTAAAGCAAAATACTCCAAATCAAAACTCTTCGGAACTTTCCCGATCGGAAAAGTCCGGAGAGCTTTTTGCGTTGTTTGTTCACTTTTAAGACCTTAACAAATCTTAAGGTTCTCTGAATAGGCGCTGAAGAAACGGGTTATAGACTCAAACTATTGAAGGGAGCTGACAGATATGGCTGAAAACTGTTTGCGCAACCGCCCGCTGGTGGAGGTTAAAAATGTTCGTAAGGAATACCCCATAGGCGACGAAGTCGTGGTCGCCCTAAAAAGAATAAACCTTAACATTATGCGAGGCGAAATCTGCTGCATTTTCGGCACGTCAGGCTCAGGAAAGAGTACGCTGCTCAATCAGCTCGCGGGCATGGAAAAGCCAACTCGCGGAGATGTGCTGATAGGCGGAGTGCCGATATCCCGACTGAATGAAGACAAGCTGGCGGCATTCAGGCAGAGGCACTTAGGCTTTGTGTTCCAGTCTTACAATCTGCTGCCAAATCTCACTGCAACTGAAAACGTGGCGCTGCCGCTGATGTTCCGGGGCGTGCCCAAGCCTCAGCGAGAAGCCGCGGCGAGAAAGATGCTTTGCAGAGTTGGGCTTTCAAACCGCCTTGACCACTTTCCTTGTCAGATGTCCGGCGGGCAGCAGCAGCGGGCGGGCATCGCAAGAGCGTTTATTACGCGGCCGGATGTTGTGTTTGCCGATGAGCCTACCGGGAATCTCGACTCGCATACAACGGTAGAGGTCATGGATATGATCTGCGGCTTTGCAAGGAAGTACCATCAGACAATAATCCTCGTTTCCCACGATCCAGAAATGGCCTCTTATGCCGACCGTATTGTTAAGCTGATAGACGGAGATATCGTCAGCGACGAAAGGAAACCCGACAGCGAGAGGCCCAAGGCCGTTTGAAAGCAAAACAATATTACATATGACAAGGAGAAAAAATCAAAATGAAGCAGGTAATAAAGAACATGATTCTCAGCTGCCTTGTGCTGGCGGCTATGCTGTCTATCCTGCCCCCGGGCGCGATGGCCGCGCAGTCGGATGATCCGGTCGTCACCGGCTATAAGGTCACCAACGCTTCCGGCAGCACCGTGGCCAGTATCCGCAAAGGAGACAAAGTGGACATCACTGTCTCCGTTAAAGACATCGGCACGACTACAGATAAGACCACCAACGGCGATCTGGACATTACCAAGCTGGTGGACAGCTTTTCCGGCGGGAAGGTCTCGGCAGCTATTACATCAAGCGGAACGGCTTCTCTTACTTATGACGTGACGTTCAGCGGCCTTACATACAGCGGGTCTGGCAAAAATTTTCGCATGATGGCGGGCTATAAGAACATTTCATCGTCCTACGACAACCTTGAGTTTGCCGTTACGGAGGCCGTGGAATACGATGAGCCGAAGCCGGAACCTCCCGGGACTCCCGAAGCTGCTCCGGCCCCTATGGTGCTTATCAGCCGCAACGACATCAAAACGCCTATTTCTGCCGGTAAGGAGATGGATCTGACCGTCACATTCCAGAACCTCGGATACGCAACGCTGTCCTCCCCCGTGGTTACGTTCACTCCGTCCGAGTCCATAATGCTGACCGGCGGGAGCACCTCCTTCGCGCTTTCTGACATCGGCGGCAAAAAAACCCAGTCTATCAGTATCAGGGTCAAAGCGCAGGACAGCATAAGCTCTGCCACTCAGAGCCTCGGGGTGGAACTAAAGTTTAATTATTATAATAATATCTCTTCCACACAGGCGACGGTATCGGACAAAATCAGCATTCCCGCGGCTGTTTCCAAATTAAGCAACCAGCAGCCCCCTGTAATTGTCACACGCAGCGCTGTAAAGCCGATTTCCGCCGGACAGACCTTTGACATGACCGTCACTTTCAAGAACGCGGGTAAAGTCGCTCTGCAGAGCCCAGTTGCCACCTTTTCCACCTCTGATTCACTCATTCTCCAGAACGAAACCTCAACCTTTGTTTTGGACGACATAGCTCCTGGAAAGACAAAAAGCGTCTCTCTCAAGGTTAAAGCTGCAAAGGAAATTTCTTCATCGACCCAGAGCATCAACTCGGAGCTGAAGTTTGCCTATGATTCAGGTGAGGGAATAGCTCAGGCGAGCACATCTGAGCGCTTAAATATCTCCTCGTACGCCACTGATGCAAACAGCGTGCGTGTAGACAGCCAGGTCCCGAACATCATAATCACCGGCTTCAACTACGGCGGAGACTCTGTTTCGGCGGGCGATAAATTCACTCTGAAGTTCTCCTTTGGCAATACAGGCAGGCTCAATGTCGAAAACATTGTTGTGACCGTAGACAGCGGCGAGAGTTTTGCCATGGATGACAGTACCAACACCTTCTATTACAGCGGACTCGGCTCGGGCAAAGTACAGAGCCAGGAGGTTCCGATGCAGGTTCTGCCCGGTTCCAAAACAGGGGCACAGACTATAAATATATCTTTCAAATACGAGTATGTGGACGGCGGCAAGCGTGCGTCCTCCACTGCGGAGATTAAGCTTTCAATCCCGGTATGTCAGCCGGACCGCTTTCAAGTGAATCAGCCCGTTATACCGGAATCTGTTTATGTGGGCGAGGAGGCCTCAATCTCCCTGGCGTTTGTGAATAAGGGGAAAAGCGAGGTCTCAAACGTAGAGGCTTCCGTTGAGGGTGACGTCGATACGCCGGCGAAGATACAGTATCTCGGTAATTTTGAACCGGGTAAAAGCGGGACCATCGGCTTTGCATTAACTCCGAAAAAGACCGGGAAAACAAAAATACTGCTGAAAGTGGCCTATGAGGACGCAAACCAACAGGTCAAGACCATGGAATTTCCCGTAACGCTTGATGTTAAGGAGGCGATTGCCCCCACCGACGATGGCGGGACAGGAGATGAAGAAGGCTCCGGCAAGGGTTTGAAAAAGTGGGTATGGATCGCCCTCGCCGCCGTGGCAGCTGGTGGAATTGCTGCATTTGTAGTGCTGAAAAAGAAAAAAAGATCCAAAAAAACTCCGGATACCGCTTGGGACGACTGGGATTATGATCTTGATTCCGACGAAGCTCAAACCGATCGGCAGGAGACGAGAGAGGAGTAAGACCATTCGTAGGCAAGATATTCTGCAAATGTGCATACAGAATCTGATGCGCAGAAAATCCAGAACGATTCTGACTGTGCTGGGCGTACTCATCGGTTGCTGCTCAATAGTTATCATGGTGTCGATAGGTATCGGCATGAAGGAGTCACAGGAAGCTATGCTGGCGGAGATGGGAGACCTGACTATAATCACGGTCACTCCGCAGCAGGGCGGTAAAGGTAAGACTAAGCTCGACGACTCCGCTGTCAAAACCTTCGGACATATTGCAAATGTGGAGGCGGTTACACCGAAACTGTCACTTGAAAATTATACCTTCAAGCTCTACGCCGGGATAAATAACCGATATGTATGTCAGTGGAGCACCGTTGTCGGGCTTGATACGGCAGAAATTTCAAAAATGGGCTACAAGCTTATTACCGGAGATGGGATAGAGAAATCCGGAGATGTGCTGGTGGGTGAATATCTTGCTTATAATTTCGCCGACAGCATGCGTCCTGAGGGGGCAAACACGGTTGACCGTTGGGGCGGTGAATTCGATGCGAGCGGTAAGCAGCAAAATATTCCGGCCCCGTATTTCGATGCCGTTAAGACACCTCTTACTCTTGAGGTACAGACCGATAAGGGCAAGTTCACTGTTCAGCTGAGTCCTGTAGGAGGCACAAAGGAGGACTATGCCAAGGGCAACGAGACCTCCGAGGGCATAATAATGAGCCTTCAGGACATGCAGAACATAATTGACAGAGCTCAGGGAGGAAACAAAAAAGCGCTTTCCTACAGCACGGTACTTGTTAAGGTGAACGATATTTCTAAGGTTGCGGAGGCGGAAAACGAGATCAAGGCCCTCGGCTACAATACAAGTTCCATGGAGAGTATAAGGAAGCCCATGGAGAAGGAGGCCCGCCAAAAACAGCTGATGCTGGGCGGACTCGGAGCTATATCACTGTTTGTTGCGGCACTGGGCATCACGAACACAATGATCATGTCCATATCCGAGCGGACAAAGGAAATAGGCATAATGAAGTCCTTGGGATGCTATGTCAACGACATCCGCTTTATGTTCCTCTCGGAAGCAGGTGCTATAGGACTAATAGGCGGGATTGTCGGATGTGTTGTCAGCCTAGTTGTTTCTATAATTATAAATCTTGTTTCAATAGGGGGACCGCCTACGCCCGCGGGCTTTGTCCTTGCCATAGTAGGCGGTGAGGGAGTCTCTAGAATCTCCGTTATACCACCGTGGCTCATGCTGTTTGCCATTGTGTTTTCCATTGCGATAGGTCTTGGCTCCGGCTACTATCCGGCAAACAAAGCAGTACAGATTTCGGCGCTTGAGGCTATAAAATCCGAGTAGACGGAAAAACCGACATCCCCCTCAAATTTGCAATTCGCCGACATGGTCCGTCTGCGAAGAGAAAAACAATATTGTAAGAGACTGCGGCCTGACGGCAAAATCGAAGGGGCAGTTACGGAAAACGGCGGGTACGAACTGCCGGTTTCTGTAACTGCCCCTTATTTTTTATTTCCTAGATACACATAAAACCATTGTTATAAACGAAGGCAACATGATCCAGAAAGATACAGCCCCTGTAAATGCCAATATTACTCTCATCGTCAAGGAAAGGTAGGTTGCGAGAACAACCATGGAAAAAATGATGAAAATAGCAGCAGTTATCAGAATAACTGGTGAATACTTACGCAGGCTGTTACAGGAAAACAAGGTGTGACATTTTTCTGCCACTATACTTTCGCATAGCCCATATTTTACCCTGAGGATCGACGTGGTAATAAAAAGGACAATTGCAAATGCCAGTGCAAACGGAAGCATCTCTCTGACATATAGGATATTACCAAAGTACCAGATCAACACGTTTGCAACACCGAGTACGAGACCGATAAAAAGCAACAGGACTATTGAAACGCAGCATTCTTTTCTCCTGCACATAATAACACCTCCTTTACCGCAAACTGTTTCTCACCTATCTACAAGATATGTATGCAGCTGTAAAAATGACAATCGTCATGTACACCGCAGTGCTGTCTAAACATATACATCTTAATATATATTAATTAGAATAATCGTTTATGACAGTCTAAATATATAGTGCAAGCGGCCGGTTATTATCTCTTTCATAAATAAATTGACCGTGAGCTAAATATATTTACCAGAGAGCCTTTGCAGCAGTATTAGGAGCGGTTTGTGTTATAGATGCTGGGATGCGGGGTAAACCCGGGGGAGATACGTCAATGGCGCTTAAGCTTATGTATATTACAAAAGATCCGGACGTGGCGCGGATTGCGCAGAGCGTCGGCGTAGACAGAATAATAATTGATCTAGAGAGACTGGGTAAGGCGGAGCGCCAAAAGAATATAGACTCGGTCAAGTCGGATCATACGGTTGAGGACGTTGCCGTATTGAGGCGCCATTTGGACCGGGCAGAGCTGGTCGTAAGGGTTGATCCCCTGAATTCATGCTCGCAGCAGGAAATACGCAGGGTAATCAATAACGGTGCGGACATCGTTATGCTGCCCATGTTCAGGACTGCGGAAGAAGTAAAAGAGTTTATTGGCATTGTATCCGGCAGAGCCAAAACCATGCTTTTACTCGAAACTGCTGAAGCGGAAGCCCACATAGACGAGATACTCATGTTACCGGGTATAGACGAAATACATATAGGGCTGAACGACCTCCATCTCGCACATAACATGAAATTCATGTTCGAGCTTCTGGCGGACGGTACGGTTGAATATCTCTGCGGGAAAATCGCGGAAAAGAAAATACCATATGGTTTTGGCGGCGTCTCCGGGATCGGCGGGGGAAGCCTGCCTGCCGAGCGGATACTGGCGGAACACCACCGTCTGGGTTCGTCTATGGTAATTCTTTCAAGAAGCTTCTGCGACCCCGGCAAAACAACGGATATACGTGAAGTCGGACGTGTTTTTGAAAACGGGGTAGAGGCGATTCGTGAATTTGAGAGATTCCTTTTCAGCAGGGATGAGGAGTATTTCCGCGATAACAAGACTGAGATAAAGAACATAGTATACGGTATTGTGGGCTGCGGTCTAGGTTCGGAGGAGAGATGAAGCTGGATAAGGAGATTCTGTCTGCGCTGGCGGATAAGTTCGGCGATGCGTTTTACATACTGGATATCGAAAAATTGATTCTGAATTTCAGAGAGCTCAAAGGAGCGTTCTCACGGTATTACCCGAATTTTGATATCGCGTATTCGTATAAAACGAATTACACCCCGGCGATATGCAGGGAAATCGAAAGACTCGGCGGATACGCCGAGGTGGTTTCCGAAATGGAGTATGAGCTGGCAAAGCGGATAGGCGTTGCTCCCGGCAGGATAATACTAAACGGCCCCGTAAAGAGCCGGGCTGCGGTTTGCGAGCTGCTGCTCTCTGGAGGGCAGGTCAATATCGAGTCGGAAAACGAACTGGAAATTCTTGAAAGAGTCTGTGCGGGGCACCGGAAAAAAAAGCTCCGTGTCGGGATCAGGTGCAACTATGATATATCCGACGGAGTTATTTCCCGTTTCGGAATAGATACCGGCTCACCGGAATTCGAGAGAGTACTTCGGTATATTAAAAAAGAAGATTGCCTTACCCTCTCGGGCCTGCACTGCCATTTTGCGCAGCGAAACATGAAAGCTTGGAAAAACAGGGTGTCGGGGATGCTGGAGCTTATAAGAGGTCTTGAGCTGGAAAAAATCGAATCCATTGATTTCGGGGGCGGGCTGTACGGAAAAATGGGCGATTCGCTTAAAGAGCAGTTTCCAGACCCGATCCCATGCTTTGAGGAGTATGCCGAAGCGGTAGCGGGACCTCTTTCCGAGTACTATAGGGATGACGATGAACCGCCAAAGCTCCTTGTAGAGCCTGGCAGCGCCATTGTCGGAGATGTTATGAGTTTTGCGGCGAGAGTTACCGGCATCAAAACTGTCCGCGGCAAACCTATTGCTACCTTGAACGGCAGTGTTTACAACATTAATCCGACACTTAATGGAAAGAACCTGCCCTTTGCCGTCTACCACCAAAACCCTGGTCCGCATAGGATATATAAGGACATAGACCTCTGCGGATATACCTGCGTTGAAAACGACCGCTTATTCCGGGGCTACTCGGGAGAGCTGGATGTGGGAGACTGGGTCATATTTGAAAATGTCGGCTCTTATTCGGTCGTTATGAAGCCGCCCTTCATTTTTCCAAACGTTCCGATAATCCGCTATGACGGGCGTTCCGGCGGGACGGAGCTTGTTAAATCGGCGGAGACTTTTGACGATATTTTCCGGACCTATTCGTTTGATGAAATCTGTGAGGTGTGAGCTTTGCGATGCCGGTTTTGAAACGGATCATGGATGTGCTCCTTTCGCTGCTTGCAGTGATTGTTTTTATGCCTGTTTTTATACTTATAGCAGTTTTGATAAAGCTGGACTCCGCTGGGCCTGTGCTGTTTCGCCAGCGGAGGATAGGCAGGCGCGGCAAAACCTTTTACATATGCAAATTCCGTACGATGATAGTAAATGCGGAGAGCATAGGTGATGGGCTTTTCAATTACGAAGATGATTTCAGAGTGACTAAGATAGGTAGGGCGCTCAGGAAAACCAGCATGGATGAGGCGCCGCAGCTAATAAATGTTTTGAAGGGCGAGATGTCTATCGTCGGGCCGCGCCCGCCTGTGATATATGAGCACGGTGAATATTCCGAATACCCCGAAGAGTGGAAAAGGCGGTTTATCGTGCGCCCGGGCGTAACGGGACTTGCACAGGTAAACGGCAGAAATGAGCTTACCTGGGAGCAGAAGATAAGTCTCGATAACAAATACTTAGATCTTTTCAAAAAATACGGGGTTTTAATTGATATCAGGATAATGTTAATTACCGTCGGCAGGGTTATTTGTATGGCTTCCACGTACGAGAGGCGTGAAAACGCTGAAACTAGAGTTGAAAGCGCGGTGAAAAAGGCTATGGACGGCACAGGTGACAGGCTGATTTGGCTTAACGGGGATATAGTTCCCGTGGCGGATGCAAAAATTAATGTTTTATCTCCGACTGCACAATTTGGACTTAATGTGTTTGAGGGGATACGCTGTTACTGGAGCGAGAGCGAAAAGCAGCTCTTCGCATTCAGGCTTGACGACCACTATATTCGGCTGAGGAACTCTCTTAAAATGCTGAGAATGGAGGACAAATATTCCTTTTCGGAGATGCAGAAGGGGCTTGTCGACGTTGTGAGGGCAAACAATTACAGGGAGGATATCGCCGTACGCCAGACGGTCTTTGTGGACGGGTTCGGCAGCTGGGCCTCAGGCGAGCCTACCGGAATGTTTATCTCGCCCATTCCGCGGGGCAGAGCGTACCCCGATAAGTCCGGGATAAGCAGCTGCATAAGCTCGTGGGAGCGCATTTGTGAGCGCGATATGTCCCCGAAGATCAAGGTCGGCGCAAATTATATCAACAGCCGCATGGCCCAGCTTGAAGCATTGCGAAACGGCTATGATTCGGCGATATTTATTAACAGTCAGGGGAAAATTTCCGAAGGGCCCGGCTCCTGCCTGTTTATTATCCGCGGCAGCAGGCTGATAACCCCGCCCTGCACGGCGTCTGTTTTGGAGAGCATTACACGGGATACGCTGATTAAGATTGCCGGAGGAGAACTCGGAGTTGAGACAGTCGAGCGGGATATAGACCGCACTGAGCTCTACATCTGTGACGAGGCGTTTTTCTGCGGCTCGTCAATGGAGGTGGTACCTATAGCGAGTGTGGACGGAATCGAATTGGGCCCAGGATCTGTTACGGAACGGCTGAGAAGCCTGTTTTTTAGTGTCGTACGCGGAGAACTGCGGAAGTACGACGGCTGGCTCACTCCAATTTATTGAGTCCGGAGAGACTGACCTTATGAATATCTGGATGATAAACCACTACGCCGTGCCGCCGGCGCTGTACCCTCTTGCAAGGACGACGAACTTTGCAAAGTGCCTTATGGAAATGGGACATACGGTGACTATATTCGCGGCGAGCACGGTACACAACTCTTCAGTCAATTTGATAAGCGGAAAAGAAAAATTCAGAGAGGAAACCGTTGACGGGGTGCGCTATGTATATGTGAAGACCCGCAGCTATGCGGGAAACGGTAAGAACCGCATTGTAAACATGTTTGAATTCGCGCGGAGGCTACCGGGCGTTTGCAGCCGCTTTGAAAGGCCGGACGCGGTCATAGCTTCGTCCGCCACACCTCCTGCCTGCATGTCCGGACTCAAGCTCGCAAAAAAATACGGCTGTGTGTCAGTGGCTGATATAACGGATCTGTGGCCGGAGAGCTTTGCTGCTCTGGGGCTGATAAAAAGAGGAAATCCTCTGCTTATACCCATGTACGCCTATGAAAAGCGCATGTACAAAAAGGCGGACGCCATAGTATTTTCAATGGAGGGCGGCAGGGACTACATAATGGATAAGCGCTGGGACAGATCTCACGGGGGCCCCGTGGACCTGAACAAAGTTTACCATATCGGCAACGGCGTGGATCTTGAAAAGTTCCGGAAAGACTTGCTGGAAAGCGATTACAGCGACTGCGACCTTGAAAACGAGGACCTGTTCAAGGTCGTATACACAGGCTCGATACGCACGGCAAATCGTGTGGGCGAGCTTGTAAATGTTGCGAAGGCTCTTAAGGAAAAAAAGGCCGACAACATAAAAATTCTGATATGGGGAGAGGGCGACCGCCGCGACAGGATATCCCGCGATATAGACAGCGAGGGCCTTACAAATATTGTTATCAAGGGCGGCGTACCGAAGACGGCGATTCCGGGGATACTCTCCGGGAGCGACCTCAATATTTATCTTCTCGCCGACTCCCCGCTGTATAGATACGGGCACAGCCTAAATAAGTCCTTCGAATACCTTGCTTCATGCAGGCCGATTCTGGCGGGCTCGGCCTCCGCTTACTCTGTTGTTGACAGATACCAGTGCGGAGTGTGCCTTTCAAAATTTTCGCCGGAAGAGATGGCCGATGAGATCATACGCTTTTCGGAGATGCCGAAAGAGGAGTATGACAAATACTGTGAGAGCGCCTCAAAAGCGGCGGAAAATTTTGATTTCAAGATACTTACTAAAAAACTGATAAACATTATATCAAGGCAAGATGTGGAGCATAAAGATAAAGACCGACTAAATATTCTCGCAATAGGATATAACGATTACCGCTTCAGCGGAAGGATCAGAGCTATGATCCGCCTGGCGGACAGACTCGGCGACGCTGTGTCTGTCCTGCATACCGGAGAGGACGGCGCGGTAAAAGCGAATGGCCGATACTACCACACAAGAGAAGGAAACATGGGCTTTTTGTCGTTCGTCTCTCTGGCAAAAAGAACGGCCAAAGCCCTTCCCGGAATCGACATACTTATGGTCTTCGACAGGCGCTCCTCTGTTCCGGGGTACCGTATTGCCAAAAAGTACCTCCCAAAATTTATAGTCCAGGATATGGCGGAATTGTATGACATAAGGAAAGTTAAAAATTTCACCGGAAAGGCGGGCTGCTTTTTTGAGCACAGGATGCTGAAAAAAGCGGATATTGTTATCTGTGCAAACGAGGCGAGAAGAGATTATATGGAGAGGCACTATGACTACGGGTGCAAATACCTTATATATGAAAACTCCGGGTGGCTTGAATACAGTGATGAAGTGGATTTTGCAGCCATGGAGCGGCGCTTTCACCCTATGCTTGATAACGAAAAAGTCAAAATCGTCTCCACGGCAGGAACTTCTCTGGAGAGGGGGACAGACAGGCTTGTAGGATGTATGCCGGCTCTCAGGGACACCGCGGCTTTGTATCTCGTCGGCGGAGGGACAGATAGGGATAATGATACTGTTATAGGGCTGATTGAGGAACTGGGTGTTTCGGATGCAGTACATGTTATAGGCAGACTGGGACAGAACGAACTCAAATACTTCTTGTCAAGATGTGATATTGGAGCGGTCATCTACAGCAAAGACGATCTCAACAATATCTACTGCTCCTCAGGAAAACTCTACGAATACGCGTATGAAGGGCTTCCGATCGCTGCGACGGACAACGAGCCGCTGGCGCGGCTCTGTACAGAAAAGGGAATAGGGGCATCTGGGCCGGATCTGGAGGATTCGATCCGAACCGTTATATCCGATTACGAATACTATAAAAAAAACGTGTTGTCGTTCAGGGAGGAATTTTCAAGACAGCACCTAATAGAGGAACTCGGGCTGAAAATCCTGGATGAGATGAAAAGGTGAGATGAAAATGAACAGAGCCTTACCGAAAAGCTGTCTTATACACAGAAGCTCCGCAGAGAAAACAGGACTCTATGCATTTGCGCTGAAGTTCATCTGTTTTTCTGCTGTGCTCTGTACTTTTTTTGAACAGTATTGCTCCTTTATACCTGGCATTACATTAGGGGAGCTTATTCTTATCATTGCATCACTTCTGCGCATTGTGACCTTGCGAAACAAAATACAGTTCAAAAGTACATCACCGCTTATCGCGTATTATTTTTTCGGACTTCTCATGACATGCATCTCGGTACTAATTTCACAGGTGAATTTTACGCTTGTGCCGGAATGGGAGTTCGCTTCCAGACTGCTGAGGTATCTGGCAATTGTGCTTTTTTTCGTTCTGGCCTGCGACAGAATAGATAAGGGATTCGTACTTAGGCTGTATCGTTTGCTATGTATCATCGTGTCAATTTATATTTTGCTGCAGTCATTAGTATATTTGCTTTTTAATGTTTATCTGCCGGTAAAGGTGCTCCCGTTTTTTGAGTTTTCGAGGGCAGTGAATACTAAGGAACTGCTGGATTTGGCCAATAATTATTATTATCGGGGATGCGGGCCGTTTGCCGAGCCCGGCTACGCGGCCCAGTTCCTTCTTCCCGGGCTGGCCTTTTCACTGTACGGATGGCTGAAAAAAGACAGGAGCGATCTTTTTGCGGTAATTCTTATATCGTTTTCCGTCATTGTAACGACCTCCGTACAGGGAATTGTTATAGGCTTGCTGACTGTACTTGTATTCACGTTTGCCGATCCGCGAAGAAGACGCATGGAAAAGGGAAAGATGAAAAATTGGCTGTTGACTTTAGCTTCGATTTCTGCTCTCGCCGCAGTCTTATATCTGAAAGGACAGCTTGATTTTCCATTGGAGAGGATTTCGGGCATTACACTTGCAGAAGGCGACTCCACATCTTTGAGGCTATACAGAGGATTTGCGCTTTGGCTGAAACTCCCTCTGCTATACAAGCTGATCGGCGTGGGGTTCGGCAATATTGCAAATTTTATTGACACCTTCAATATAAGGACGGCTTACGACTCATATCTGACTTCGGTTACCGCTACGGAATATGTGAACGGCATATCGGGCGTCCTGATATGTTCGGGACTGTTGAGCGTACCGTTTATTGTTACATGGTTTGTGAGGCTGTACAAAGGCTCGGCGGTCGTCGGCAGGATCATTCTCTTCCAGCTTTTCCTTGTTCTGTCAAGCGGTTCGGGGGTTTTTACACTTAGCTCGCTGTTCTTTGTGTTCCTTTTGCTTACGTCGGTTGACAGTGCAGGCCACAAGACTACGGGAGGCCCGACCCGGCCTGAGACGGCGGTTCCAAATCAGTTGATAGGGGAAATTATATGAATATCAGTATTTCAGACTGCATAATCAATGATATAGGCGGTTTTGAACACTATACTTACGCGGGGACTGATCATCTCTTTAGGGGATTTGTGTATGTACCCGGAAAAAAGGCGGGGCAGGAATCCGCCGCCGAAATAGCAAGGCTTTTCTCCGAAAGCGGCAAAGTTCCGTTCTCAATTATAAGGGGCTCATATTCATATGTTATCAGACGGGATGACGGAGACGTTATTGTTTTTTCAGATAACAGCAACCAGCATGTATGCTATGTCTCGGACGGCTTCATCTCCGACAGCTTTGAGGAGATTTTGAGATCGGAGTATATGAGAGACATCGAACTGCTGTTCGATATGGAGAGCATATGTGAATACCTTTCTCTGGGGAGAACGTTCTTTGACAAAACCTTTGTTGAGGGAATAGCGATGCTTCCGGCCTGGGCATTCATATTGATCAAAAACGGCGAGGCCGAGATCTTCGATAAGCAAATCGGGGATATTGACGCCGACAGTACGGTCCCGAACGGCGGCGCTTTTTTTGCGGACCTGGCCCATTCGCTGGCGGACTACAAGATCTCTTCCGCGCTCACGGGCGGATACGACAGCCGTATGGTCTATTGCTGTATGCTCAATCGTGTTGATGTCTCACCCTGCCTCTGCTCGAACTTCGATTCGGATAGAGAAAAAACCATTGCACAGCGGGTAGCCTCTGCTACGGGGAAAAGACTGGATGTCATTCATACGCCAAAACCTGAAGTGAGTGATGAATTCCTGCTTGAACAATTGAAAGAAAACGACTTTATCTTACCTAACACTGTTGAGAGCAACTATGTCACTGCATATTTACGGCATAAGATGACAAAAGATGGCTTTCGGATACACCTTACAGGCGACGGGGGAGTGCTGCACAAGGACTGGGAGTGGATGCAGGACCTCCCGTTTTATCACAGGAAACATACCGACCTGCGGCGCTTCTATCGCCAGAGAATAGCCGCTGTCGATGACGGAAAATATCTGGGGGAGAGATTAAAACAGATATATATATCTCAAGAAGAGCGGTTCGTTGAGGTCCTTAAAAAATATGTCAAGAGTACGAATACACAAAGCTACGACTCCCTGTACTTTTGGACTACTGGCAACAGAGCCGTCTATTACAACATGAACGACGGCCGGATCCCGAGATATGCGCCGCTGGATGAGCTGGATTTTGTGAAGTACTCTTACGGACTGCCGAGAGGTAAGCGCTTTTTCTACAACCGCATGAGAGCGACGACCACAGAGGAAAACGCCGAGGCCGCCCGTATTCCTACGGTATACGGAACGACCGCGTCGTCTGAACCGCTGTATATCATAAGAGACGTCGCCTTTCAGTTTATCGACTACGGCAGAAAAGCGCTGCTAATGCTTGGCAGAAAGCTGCTGAACAGAAATTTGTTTGGTGCGGAGATCGAGGACTGGTCGCTTGAGGATGAGATCAGGGAGACCGAGACTGCAAAATCTGCAGTTTTATTTGCCGTCGAGAAAAAAATTGTCAGTCCGGAAGCGGCGGAAGCGCCCTTGAACTACCGCTTTCTTCTGAGAGTTATACATATCTTTCTCCTCTGTGCGGAATTTGGCGTTGAATTTCCGGCAGATAACTATTGAGGGCTTAAAAATGAAGTATCAAAATGTCGATGCAGATATCCGGGATGTCTAGATGGCGGAGCTTGAGATACTGCTCGAGTTCGACAGGATATGTAAAAAGCATGATATCCCTTATCAGCTTTTCGCAGGAACGCTGCTGGGCGCGGTCAGGCACGGCGGCTCTATTCCGTGGGACGACGATATAGATGTGCGTATGTTCAGAAAAGACTATAAGCGGTTTCTGGAGGTTTGCGAATCACTGTGTTCTAAAGCTGATACCAAAGTCCCATGTCGACGCTCTGATTCAAAAAGTGCTCCGAATGTTTTCCGATGATGATAAGGAATATGTGAGTAATCTTACGAACGGTGAGAATACTACGGAGAAATATATCCAAAAGAGAGATAGGTTTTATAAAACTATCCTATTAAGATTTGAAGGCCGCCTCTTCCCGGCTTCGGGGAACTATGATTAGATTCTGAAGAGACACTACGGGGATTATATGAGATACCCTCCGGAAAAGGAGAGAGTACCGACTCATGGAGTGGTCAGAGTAGTGACAAAGGCCCTCAGTGACAGAAAGGGGAGACAAGTGAAAAAATGCGCTTTAGTGGTCGGAGGCGGCAACGGAGTAGGTCTGTCTTTGGCCGCAGAATTGCTGCGCCGCGATTATGCCGGAATATATATTGCCGACAGGGTATCGCCGAAGGTCGACGACGTTCCCGAAGATGTCAGAGAACGCTTTTCGGATGCAGTGTCGTTTATTCGCATAAATCTCATAAATCAGGACTACTCCTGCCTGCCGGACAGCAGCGAGATAGATACGCTGATCATAAGCGCGGGTTTTGGGAGAGTGGCTTCCTTCGACAGTCTGACGGAGGCAGAGATAAAAAACCTTGTAATAGTAAACGAGTTGTCCGTGATGATGATCGTAAAAAAGTACTATAGTCGTATTTTTTCGGATGATGATATGTACTGCGCTGTGATGGGGAGTATAAGCGGGCACGTCGCATCCCCGCTGTTCTCAGTATACGGAGCCGCAAAATCAGGAGTTTGCAGGTTCATAGAGAGCGTCAATGCCGAACTTGCCGTAAATTACAATAAGAACAGAATACTTGACGTATCGCCGGGAGTGCTGGAGGGCACATGTTTTTACGGTAAAGGTAATTCTTTGGACGCACTTGGAGCTTTGCCGGGCGAAATCATTGATAAGATGTTTGCAAGAGAGCGTATATATATCCCCAACTACGAGCCTGTTTATAAAAACATTCTGGAATACTATCACTCCAATCCGTATAGTTTTGCACAGAACAGCTATGCTTATAAAATTACCGGCGGCCGGTACTCGGAGCTGCCCCAAACAAAAATTGGATATCTCAGCGGAACCTTCGACCTCTTCCATATCGGCCATCTTAATATTCTGAAACGGGCCAAAGACTGCTGTGACTATTTAATAGTTGGGGTACATAAAAATGGTGCATGGAAGGGAAAAGAGACATTTATCCCTTTTGAAGAGAGGGCCGAGATCGTCCGCGGAGTCAAGTATGTCGACAGAGTGATTGAGTCGTTTGCCGAGGATATGGACGCCTGGGACTCATTGGGGTATCACTACCTTTTTGTCGGAAGCGATTATAAGGGCAGTGACAGGTTCAAAAAATACGAACAATATTTCGCGGACAAGGATGTGGAGATAATATGCTTCCCTTATGCAGACGAAACAAGCAGCACACAGCTGAGAGAAATTCTGCAGGGAGTTCTTGATGCGAATGGTTTACCGGGAAA
>Ga0209510_1001182_pt1 | contig 30782 bp, 30 predicted proteins | sample BiotimSIPDNA_FD_185749 | JGI IMG/M metagenome (GOLD analysis project Ga0209510, IMG submission 185749) | Anaerobic biogas reactor microbial communites from Washington, USA - Biogas_R1 time_0 SIP DNA (SPAdes) (version 2) | ecosystem: Engineered > Bioreactor > Anaerobic > Unclassified | place...
GCACAATAACCCTTTATGATATCAATAAAGACGAAGGAGAAAAGCTCATAAAAAAATCCTTTGACATATGCAAAAAATATGAAGGACTCATGAGCAAAACAATAAAGGGCAGTGATATTGACAGAATAAACAGTGCAGGGGGGAAGTCTGTTTCAGTAAGCCCCGAAACTATAAAAGTAATAAAAGAAGGTATGAGAATGGGGCAATTGTCCGGGGGGGAATTTGACATAACCATAGGAAGAGTGACGGAACTCTGGGATTTCGACAGCGATGAGGCGAAGGTCCCTGCCGATGAAAAAATAAAGGAAGCTCTTGAAACCGTTGACTACAGAAATATTGAAATAGAAGGGAACAATGTTACTCTTAAGGATCCGGCAGCAAAACTGGATCTGGGGGGCATAGCCAAGGGCTACATAGCCGACAGAATAACAAAGATGCTGGTCAAAAATGGAGCTGAAAAAGCAATAATAAATCTGGGGGGAAATGTGGTAGCCATAGGTGAAAAAGAAGAAAACACTCCCTGGAACATAGGAGTGGAAAGGCCTTACAGTGACAGAAGTGAAGTTATCGGTGTGGTTGAGGCTGTGGATGATTCCGTGGTAACTTCAGGCATATATGAGCGTTTCTTTGAAAAAAACGGAAAGAAATATCATCATATACTGGATCCGGAAACGGGATACCCGGCAGAAAGTGATCTTGAGGCAGTGACAGTTACAGGACCTTTGGGCCATTCCATGGAGTGTGATGCACTTAGTACAGTGTGCATACTGATGGGCGAAAAAAAAGCAAAAAAAATAATTGAAAGCATGGATGGTATGGAGGCGCTTTTTATAAATAAAGAGAACAAGGCAACGCCCACTAAAGGCCTGTCTTTTGTAATTCAATAAACTGCTTTGCAGCTCTCGGGGTACGACCGTTTGTTCTCAAGGCATGGGCTTCGGCCTTTTTGAAAAGTTCCTCTTCGGACATATCAAGGCCGTATTTTTTTGCAAGTTCTTTTGTTATATAAAGATAAGTGTCTTTGTCGGGTTTTTGGAAGGCGACGGTAAGACCGAACCTGGCGGCAAGGCTCATGGTTTCCTGCAGAGTCTCATTTATGTGAAGGTCATCCCCCTGTCTTTCGGCCGACGTTTCTTTTAGGAGATGACGTCTATTGCTGGTGGCATATATCAAAATATTACTGCTTCTTGAAACAGCACTGCCCTCCAAAATAGCCTTGAGTGCAGAAAAATTTTCATTGTTGCCGGAAAAACTGAGATCATCTATGTATATTATGAATTTAAGAGGATTTCCGGAAAGTTTTTCGGTTATTTTGGGGATGTCGAAAATCTGAGTTTTCCTTATTTCCACCAGCCGCAGACCCTTTTGCGCATATTCATTTACGACTGCTTTTATTGTTGAGCTTTTGCCCGTGCCGGCATCACCGTAAAGAAGCATGTCGCTGGCCTCTTTTCCTTCAAGAAAAGCTTCAGTGTTTTTTATTATCTGTTCTCTTTCTCTGCGGTAACCGAAAAGATCCGAAAGAGACTGATTGTCAGGGAACAATATGGGAACGAATTCTCCGTCTTTCACAGAAAAAGATCTGTATTTGGCAAAAATCCCGAAGCCTTTAACGGGAAGTTTTTCGATCTGTTTTTCATATTCCTCTTTTAAATCACACCGGGATGTTTCCCATGCCGGCAGAAAACCGTGATAACCAATGGCGGATTTTACATCCGAGACACTAAGCTGAGATATTTCCTGGAACAGTTCCAGTTCCGCATAAAGACAGCTTTCAATGGTAGGCGAGATTTCTTTGCCTGAGGATTTTTGTCTTATATAAAGATTATCGTCATTGAGGATCAGGAATCTTATATATTTGCTCAGATCAGGGGTTTTTTCGTAAAGAGCGGATATAAAGGAGGAAAAACATGAGATCACCTGTCTTTCATCTTCACTTTTTTCTGTCAACAAAAATAGTGTCCTGAGTTTTGCAATAACAGGATCATCCAGAAGCTTTCTGAATATGGCCAGGGTCTCCAGTCTCATGCTGAGTTCCGAAAATTTTCTTCTCATCCGATCAAATCCTTAGTTAGATCCCTTTCAAATTTTAACTGCGTATGGCAATCATCGACACCTTTTATAAAGCCCGTCCCTCATATGATAACGATATTATGATAACACTTTTTTTACAAATACTCAAATCGTAAAACTATGATATAATATTTTCCATGAGAAAAGAAGTACAGAAAAAACTCAAAGAAAAAGCCGAAAAGGATTATAAGGAATTCAACATAAAACTCATACCCGGGATAGATAAGAAAAAGGTTTTCGGAGTAAGAATGCCTGATGTCAGAGCCCTGGCAAAGTGGCTTTCCAAAGAAAATTTCAGGGAATTCATGAACGAAATGGATGAGGCGGAAAACCACTTCTATGAAGAAAAACTCATTTACGGTATGGTAATAGGGTATGCAAAGATAGACGATGATGAGCGCTTTGATCTGATCGGGCGGTTTGTTCCTTATATAGACAACTGGGCATTATGTGACAGCGTTGACTGTACATACAAATTCATAAGAAAAAATCCCCAAAAGGGGTTTGATTTTTTAAAGAAGTATCTTGATTCGGATGGAGAATTCGAAAAAAGATTCGGAACGGTAATGCTGCTTGCCCACTATGTAAACAATGACGATATAAATGAAGTTTATCTCCCAAAAGTCATTGAAGAAATGAAACTTCTGGGCAGAGACCAGCCATACTACGTAATGATGGCTGTCGCATGGACACTTTCTGTGTGCTATATAAAAAACAGAGAACTTACCGTTGAACTGCTATCGGGTGATGGGTTGGATCATATCACACGCAAAAAAACAATTCAAAAGACAAGGGAATCTTTCAGGGTCTCCAAGGAAGAAAAAGAGGTCCTGAAAAACCTTATAAAAACAGACAGAAGCTGAATAAAAAGGGCAGTATAAAAAAAGACACGATCAAGGAGGAGAAAAATGATATTTTATTTTTCGGGAACGGGGAATTCCAAATGGATCGCAAAGGAGATAGCCGAAAAGACCGGTGACATCGCAGAAAGTATAGTTGATATGAACAGAAACGGCCGGGTACCCTACAAAGCTGAAACCGGAGAAACCCTTGGATTTGTTTTCCCCGTATATGCATGGGGACCGCCTCTGATATTTATGGAATTTGCTTCAAAGGTGATTTTTGATGAAAGCAATTATCTTTTCGGAGCATGCACATGTGGCGGAAGTGCGGGAAATGCCATGGAGATATTATCGAAGATAGTTCCTCTCAGTTCGGGCTTTTCATTCGTTATGCCAAACAGCTACATCATCGGCTCCGACGTGGATACGGCAAAGGAGGCTGCACAAAAGGTCAAAGAAGCAAGAGAAAAACTTCCCTCGGTGATCCGGGCTATAAAAGAAAAGAAAAAAATAATGGACATAAAAAAAGGTTCTCTGGCAGGGATCAAATCGTCTTTGGTATGCAATGTTTTCAATAAATATGCCACAAAAACAGATGATTTCTTCGTTACAGAAAAGTGTGTTTCGTGCGGCAACTGTGTCAGTGTATGTCCTCTTGGAAGTATATCTCTTGTTGAGGGAAAACCAAAATGGGAAGGGCACTGTACAAAATGTCTTGCATGCATAAACAGATGCCCAGAAGAAGCCATACAAAGCGGAAAAGCGACCGCCGGCAGGGGGCGTTACTATTTTGAAAAGGGCACTTACTAAAAAGGAGTTTCTGCAGAGGGATCTGCTTTTGCCATTGACTTTATACCGCGGTTTGCAAGAACATCTGCACGGCAGTTCATTTCGCTTATATATTTGAAATCATCGAATGAAAATCCGGCACCGTTCCATTCCAGAAATTTTTCATAGAGTTTGTTCAGCATTTCCGCATCGCCCTTAAGATCAGTATGACCTTTTACCCTATAGAAACTGATGCTGTGCATATCAAGAAAAGGAAGAAGAGCTTCCCAGAGGTCTCTGTTTTCGACGGGCTTTTTTTGCGAAGTCATCCAGCCGTTTTTTATCCAGTTCAAATACCATTTTTTTCTGAAACAATCCATGAGATAGGAGCTGTCGGAAAAAATTTCGATTATCTGACCTTCTTTTTTTATGGCATTAAAAGCTTTGAGAAGAGCAGTCATCTCCATACGGTTATTTGTTGTATCGGCTTCTCCGCCGAAAAGTTCTTTTTGATGTTCTCCGTATTCAAGAACGGCGCCCCAGCCGCCTGTGTTTTTTTCGTTCTGGTTGCCGGAGCAGGCTCCGTCAGTATATATCTTAAGTACCGCCATCAAACACCTCCCCATATTGATATTATGCAATATATAAAGTATTATGGCAAGCAGATACATTTTGACAAACCAATGGCTTGGTGTATAATGTATACATGCGTTTTTGGAGAAGAATATGAGTTTTAGTTTTTGTTCTATTGCAAGCGGCAGCAGTGGGAATTGCTATGTTGTCAAAAGTGAAAAAACCACTTTGTTGGTGGATGTGGGCATAAGCGGCAAAAAGATATTCGAAGGGCTGGAAAAGACAGGCAGAAGCCCTTCCTCTTTGAACGGCATTCTTATCTCTCACGAACATTCCGATCACATAAAAAGTCTTAAAACAGTATGCAAAAAAAGCAAAGATGCATATATATATTCCAATATAAATACCTGGGAGCATATAAAAGATATGGTGCCATATGAAAGGCAGATAATCTTTGAAAAGGGCAAAGAATTCAAAGCCGGCGATATAATGATCAGGCCATTCAGCATTTCTCACGATGCCTCTGATCCTGTAGGATTTTCATTTTTTTATGAAGGGAAACAGTTAAGCATAGTCACCGACACAGGATGTATCACAGAAGAAATATTTGATGAAATACTTGAAGCCGATCTGATAGTCCTTGAGGCCAATCATGATGAAGAAATACTCAAGTTCTGCAGATATCCTTATTATGTCAAAAGAAGGATACTGGGAGACACAGGTCATCTTTCCAATATTGCCGCCGCAGAGTGTATCAGCAGACTTGTAAAAAAGAACGGTAAAAAAAGAAGGATCCTTCTTTCCCATCTGAGTCGGGAAAACAATACTCCCGAAGTGGCATGCCTTACGGTAAAAAATGTGCTGCAGGAAGAGGGAGTATACGAAAGCGAAAGTCTTGCCATAGAAGTAATAAAAAGAGATGCCATGAGTCCTTTGTATGAATTAAAAAAGTAGACGATGGTAAAAACGGGCGGTAGAAAACGGAATGAACATAAAAATAATCTGTGTAGGTAAATCAAAAGAGAGATACTGGACTGAAGCCTCGGCTGAATACCTGAAAAGGCTCGGGGCATACTGTACATGCTATTTGGAGGAGGTCAAAGAAAGTATTTCCGACGATCCCGAAGAAGAGGGAGAATGGATACTGAAAAAAATAAAAAAAAGTGATCATGTGATAAGCCTGGAGATCAGAGGAGAAGAAATGAATTCCGAAGAAATGGCAGATATGATAGAAGCAGCAGGGCTTAAGGGCATAAGCGATATATGCTTTATAATCGGAGGTTCCTTTGGACTTTCAAAAAAGGTAAGCGAAAGAGCAGACTTGCATCTGTCATTTTCAAAAATGACTTTTCCCCACCAGATGATGAGAGTAATACTTCTGGAACAGATATACAGAAGTTTTAAAATAATAAGAAAAGAGAGATATCACAAATGAATGTTATTGAAAAGATAAAAGAATATTCACTGCCGCTCATCCTTGGCGTAGTTGTGGCAATGGTGTTTGCAAATCTGTGGCCGGAACTTTATCAGAAAATAGTATATACTCCCATAGCAGGAGAACATATAAATTTCAACTGGATTGTAAATGATGTTTTCATGGTTCTGTTTTTTGCCAGTGCGGGCACAGAGATAGTAAACGATCTTTCTCCCGGCGGTGCTTTGAACCCCATAAAAAAAGCTGTAACTCCACTGATGGCCACAGCCGGCGGCGTTTTGGGACCCATAGCCTTCTTTTTCTTACTGAACCATTTTTTCGGAGGTCCTGAGTTTTCCAACGGCTGGGGAATAACTACCGCAACGGATATCGCCCTTGCATGGCTCATAGCAAGGTTGATTTTCGGTAACAGACATCCTGCAGTAAGTTTTCTGCTTTTGCTGGCGGTGGCCGATGACGGAATAGGACTGATAATAATAGCAATATTCTATCCGGATCCGAGAATGCCCGTTGAACCCGGCTGGCTGATCCTTATAGTAGTTGCAATGCTGATTGCATTTTTTATGAACAGAAGAAACGTCAGATCTTTCTGGTGGTATTTTCTTATTTGCGGGATAATAAGCTGGTTCGGAATGCATAATGCACACCTTCATCCGGCGCTGGCCCTTGTGTTTATCGTTCCTTTCATGCCCCATGAAGGAGAGGCCATACCCTGCAATGATCCTCACGGGGCCTTTGATGCTCCGGAGGGCACAACTCTTAGAAGTTTTGAGCATTTTCTTGTTAATATAGTTGAATTCGGACTTTTCTTTTTTGGATTTACAAATGCAGGAGTGGGATTCTCTGAAATATCCAGCCTTACATTCATAATAATGGTTTCTCTGATTTTGGGAAAAACTGTGGGTATATCACTGTTCACCCTTATCGCGGACAAGGCTCTCGGATTCGGGCTGCCCGAGGGTATGCGCAGCAGAGATGTTTTTACTGCCGCCATCGTTGGAGGCATGGGCCTTACAGTGGCTCTTTTTATAACGGAATCAGCCTTTACCGATCTGACGGTTCAGGGGGCCGCTAAAATGGGAGCTCTGTTCACTGTGGGTTCTTCACTGATCGCCTTTGTAGTTTCAAAAATACTCAGGATACAAAAAGCCGGTGAGGATGACTACTTTTTTTAAAAAACCAAAATAAAATCATAAAGAAAAAAATCTGAATGGAGCTTGCTATTCAAATCTTTTTGTTGCATCCAGGTATTTCATTAGCATTCCTATATTCACGAAATAATACGAAAATTTTTCTTGCTTTCGGACGTCCACGAGCCCTGACTTCACAAGAGTTTTCATGTGTTGTGAAATCGTTGCCTGGGCATAATCAAATTCATCAACGAGGTCTTTGTTGCAGACAGGTATTATTTTTTTGTTGCAGGTCATAATATAGCGAAAGATATTTATTCTGGCTGGATGGGCCAGTGCATCCGAGATCTTCGCCATTAGCATCACTTCGGATTCGGGCATTTCATCGGTTTCTTTTCTGATCCTCATGTATATTATCCTCCGGGTAAAAAAGTATCGCCTAATAACGATACTTCATATCATTGTTCATTGTCAAGTCAATATATGATTGAAAAACAAAATAAAATGTGTGATAATATAATGCATCGGAGGCAAAAAATGAAAAAAGTAAAACAGGATATAAAAGGAATAAGATGGGTAATGGCAGGACTGATAATTATTGCTGCTGCCAATGCTGTTCTGGCAGGTTTCCATGTTTACAAAATGATTTACTATGTTGAATTTGCAGCTATGCTTTTTTCTTTGGCTGCGTGGATAATGATTTTTTTGGCATCAAGGACCCTTGGCACAGTGGATGCCGAATTCAGAAACATATTTTTCATATCTGCCATATGTGTTATCGCAACTGTTTTTCAGGGACTTTTGGCAGCAAAATACTATTTTATCGACGGCCTGGGAAATCAGGCTTTTATAGATTTCTTTGTACTGCTCATGTACTATATAACTATGCTGGGCCTTATACTCACATATCGCTTTCTGCTTTCCGGCAGCAACAGGCTGCTTCTTAATGTCAGCGGCGGCAGGAAAATCATGAACTGGCAGAAAGTATTCTTTCGGGGAGCCATTCTTATACTTGCCTGCATGATTTTGATGCCCTTTGCTCTGCTTTTCCCCAATATAGCTAAAATCATACTTTCTGTGATGGTTATACTGTTATTTTTGGCTGTACAGGGTTATATGTGCAGATTTATCGAAAGAGCCTACGATTATGTAAAAGGAAAAGGGGTAACCACAGGGAATGAAATGCGATCTTAAAGGACTGCAGATATTTGAAGTCGGTCTTATACTTTCCATAGTGACAAATTTTCTCGGGGTCCTTGATCTGGGGAAAGTTTTTTCTTTTATTATTTCTGTTATTTCAGTATGCGTATTTATGATAATGCTGACAGGAGCCGAAAGGCTTACCGAATACGATATAGGTTTTATAAAGACAAGAAATCTTTTGATAGCAGGTGTTTTGCTGAGTTCAGTCATAGCGCTTCTTATGGGCATGGCTCTGGCTGATATAGAGTACTGGATGAGTGTTACGGCAGTAATTTTTGTTATTGCAAGAGCGGCGGTATATATAGCAGTTGTGGGCATGGCGATTTCAGGATGCGTAGGCATCTCAAAAAGAAAAAAAGGCAGAAAAAGCAAAAAACGTATTGACCTGGAAAACGAATATAAAGAGAAGTGCAACAGAACATGGAAGGTTTATCTATGGCTTTCAGTGATCAGCATTGCTATTGATGCGGCAGGTGTTATACTTATAAATCAGGATCCGGTCATATGGACCGCTTTGATATGGATCGCCGGAACTGCAGTAATGGTATCAGGGGCAATCGCGGCAAAAAGGGTCAATGAGGCTTTTGATCTATGCAGCTAGCATTAGCCGCACCCGCTCATAACTATTTATTTCAAAATCCCATTTATGGAACAGACGCAAATATATTTGCACCTGTTTTTTATTTGTGTTAAAATGACTTTGTATTTGAGGAGAGATATGGATATCAGAGAATATGAAGAGCTTCTGAAACAAATGACCGGCATAATAAAAGAAGCGGTCCATGTGGTGGATGCCGGCGGCCGAAGCATCATTTACAATCAGGCAATGGCAAATCTGGAAGAGACCCGCAGAGAAGAAGTACTGGGGACTCTTTTTGCCGATACTTTTTCAAATATACCAAAGGAAGAAAGTACGATGCTGAATGCCCTGCGTTACGGCAAAGCCACCATGAACAAACAGCAGACTTATCTTAACAAATACGGCAAAGAAATAACCACTGTAAATTCTACTGTCCCTGTTATAATTGATGGAAAAATCGTTGCGGCAGTGGAAATAGCCAGAGATATAACAGACATAAAAAACTTGTCGAATACCATACTGGAGCTGCAGGAAGAATCAATAAAACCCAAAAAAACAGAACATCAGGGCATAAAGCACTATAACTTTACGGATATAATAGGAGAAGATACGGAGTTCGTGAAACTGGTGGATTCAGCAAAAAAAGCCTCACAAAACAAGGCATCTGTTTTTATATACGGTGAAACCGGCACAGGAAAAGAGCTGTTTGCACAAAGCATACATTATGACGGGTCAAGAAAAAACAAGCCATTTCTTGCACAAAACTGTGCAGCTCTTCCGGCCAGTCTTCTTGAGGGGATACTTTTTGGGACTGCCAAAGGGGGATTCACCGGAGCCGTTGACAGGGCAGGGCTTTTTGAACAGGCTAGCGGCGGTACCCTGTTACTGGATGAGATAAGCGCCATGCCATATGATCTTCAGAGCAAACTGTTAAGAGTTCTTCAGGAAGACTACATAAGAAGACTTGGAGGGATGAAGGACGTGCCGGTGGACGTAAGGATAATAGCCACTGTCAATGAAAAGCCGGAGATACTGATAGAAAAGGGTGCTCTCCGAAAAGACCTTTATTATAGGCTTGGCATAGTGAATCTGGATCTTCCGCCTTTAAGAGAAAGAAGAGAAGACATACCTGTTTTGGCCCATAGACTTCTTGAAAAGCAAAGCAGGCGTTTCAAAAAAAAGATATCAGGATTTTCTGAAAATGCTCTCGGGAAACTTCAGAGTCATGACTATCCGGGGAATATAAGAGAACTTGAGAATATTATTATAGCCGCCGTTTCCATGGCTGATGAAGAAAGCTTACTTGATGCGGAGCATATAATATTACCGGCAGCATTATATCAAAAGCCCGGCAAAAAAGAAATGGCGGCACGGTACAATAACGGGATAGAAAAAATGAAAGGAACATCTCTTTCCGGCCATTTGGACATAATAGAAAAGGAACTGATAAGGGAAGCTATGGAAAAGACAAAGGGAAATGTTTCCCGGGCGGCAGATATGCTGGGTATAAGCAGGCAGCTTCTCCAGCATAAACTGAAAAAATAATATGCGAAAAGGTGCAAACATTTTTGCATAGCTTGTGCAAATATATTTGCATATGAACGACAGACCCTGCAGTAAAAAGTATATTTATAATCAAAAAGCCCTGATTTTCAGGCTTTTTTTACGTACAAAAGCATAAAAACAAATGGCACGGTAATTGCTATATATAGTAGAAGATGCGTGTGCTGATAAAAAAGCATCTTAAAAGGTTGATATTTGAAAAAACATAAATGAAAAGGAGAAGAATTATGCAGAACGTAAAAGTTATTATTTGGGGACTGGGAGCAATGGGCGGCGGAGTGGCCGATATGCTTCTTTCAAAAAAAGGTGTGGATATCGTCGGAGTTGCCGGAAGAGGCAAGAAGATCGGAACATCCATGTATGACTATATCAAGACTGAAAAGGGCAACAGACAGGATGTTATCATCGGTGATGCTGAAGATGTTATAAAACCCGGTGCGGCAGATATAGTTATACTCTGTACTGATTCCTTTACAAAAAACGCCTTCCCGAGACTGAAGTTCATAATGGAACAGGGAATAAACGTAATAACCTCTGCAGAGGAAATGGCATATCCAAAGGCAAAAGAGCCTGAACTGGCAGAAGAGCTGGATAAAATAGCAAAGAAAAACGGAGTTTCCTGTCTTGGCACAGGCATAAATCCGGGGCACATAATGGACATGCTGGTACTTATAATGACAGGATGCATGGTGGATGTAAAGCACATAACATCAAGAAGAGTAAACAGCCTTTCACCTTTCGGACCCGCAGTAATGGAAGAACAGGGCATAGGAATAGCTGTTGACGAATTCAAAAAAAGAAAAGCAGAAGGAACAATGGCAGGACATGTGGGATTTGCAGAATCTATAGGCATGATGGCAGAAGGTCTGGGACTTGGGGTCGAAAAATTCTCTCAGGACATGAATCCGATCACAACAGATGTTGACAGAAAATCACCCTATGGATATGCAAAAGCAGGTTCATGTGCAGGCGTTTCAATGGAAGCTGATGCAACACTTACAGGCGGCATGGAAATAAGGATGGAGCATCCTCAGCAGATCGAACCGGAACAGGTGGGAGTACAGACGGGAGATTACGTTATCATCAAGGGAACACCTGCCATAAATATGGTAAACAGCCCCGAAGTCGAAGGAGGACTGGGAACTATCGCAATGTGTGCAAACATGATACCCCAGGTGATAAATGCCAGGCCCGGACTTCATACAATGCTGACACTGCCCATAGCCCATGGGATAATGGGAGATATGAGACAGTTCATAGATGAGGATTGTAAAATCGTAAAATAGGAGTAAACAAATGATAAAAAAAGGTGAGTGGGTAAGGATCCACAAAAATATACTGGAACCCGGAGAAAGAGCTCCGCAGGTGCCCGATGACACAAAGGAGTGTCCCCTTGAAATGTGGGACAAGGGATTTTTGACATCGGATGCCCATATGGGGGATGAAGTAGAAATAGAAACTGTGGCGGGCAGGATCGAAAAAGGCACTTTGATCGAAGTGAACCCTTCTTACGATCATGATTTCGGTAAATGTGTTCCCGAACTTCTGAAGATAGACAAACAGGTAAGGGAAATACTTTTCGGAGGTGAAAAATAATGGTAAAAGCAAATGACTATGCCTCCGTAATGGGAAGAAAAGCAGAAATAATGCTCAGATCCGTAGGAATAGATTATTCCAAATTCGAATCGGGATCCATCGCTTTCGATTATGAAAAAATGATGAAAGAGACCGGATACACACTGGAAGAAATGCAGGAGATCCAGTACGGAGTAAATGTGGGAAACACACCTTTACTTGAGCTCAAGAACCTGACAGCACTGGCCAGATCCTGTGCACCCGAGGGCAAAGGCGCCAGGATATTCATAAAAGACGAGGCCTCCAATCCTTCAGGCAGCTTCAAGGCAAGAAGGGCGGCAAACGCAGTTTATCATGCAAAGAAGCTGGGCTATAAGGGAGTCATCGCAGCAACAAGCGGCAATTACGGAGCTGCGGTGGCATCTCAAGCCGCCATAGCCGGACTCAAATGTATCATTGTTCAGGAGTGCTATGATTCCCAGGGCAAGGGACAGCCGGAAATAGTTGAAAAAGCACGAAAATGTGAGGCGCTGGGAGCAGAAGTCGTTCAGCTTTCCGTAGGTCCTGAGCTTTTTTACAAATTCCTGCTGCTGCTGGAAGAAACGGGCTATTTCAATGCATCTTTATACACCCCATTTGGTATTGCGGGAGTAGAAACGCTTGGTTATGAAGTTTCCATGCAGTTCAGAGAAAAACATGGAAAAGATCCGGATGTTGTGATATGTACCCATGCGGGAGGCGGAAATCTGACAGGTACTGCAAGAGGCCTAAAAAAGGCAGGGGCGGCAAGTACGGTAATCGGTGCTTCTGTGGATCTGGCAGGACTCCATATGGCTTCTGACAAAGCATTCAACTTGAAATCTTTCACAACGGGACATACGGGATTCGGCGTACCTTTTTCAAACTGGCCGGACAGATCCGATGTGCCCAGGTCTGCAGCAAGACCTCTAAGATACATGGAAAGATATGTCACGATCACTCAGGGTGATGTCTTTTATATGACAGAATGTCTGGCAACTCTGGAAGGACTTGAAAAAGGGCCCGCGGGGAACACTTCTCTGGCAGCGGCTTTTGCACTGTCCCAGGAATATGACAGGGATAAACTCATTGTAGTTCAGGAAACCGAGTATACGGGAGCAGGCAAACATGTGCAACCCCAGCTTTCTTTTGCAAAGAGCAACGGCATAGAGGTATTCTTCGGAGATCCCAAAGATGAGATGCCCGGCAAAAATATAGTACTGCCCGAGCATCCGTCTCTTATAAAAGCCACGGATGTAGACCTTGATCATATGAGAAGATCTCTCATAAAAACCGCACTGAAAACATATAACACATCTGAGCCGACGGAGCAGGACATAAAATTCCTTGCTGAAGAAACCATGAAGGATGAAACATGGGTAAGGAAAACTGTCAGTGAACTGAAATAGAAACCAGCCCATGGGGGCAATAATTTTGAAAGGATTGATAAGGATGAAAAGAAAAGATGATTTTGCAGAACGCAGAAAACATATAGCGGACTTGTCGGATCAGGAACTTTACGACAGGTTCTGGGATCTTACTACACAAGTAGTGACTCCCATGCTTGAGCTGGGCAAAAAAAATACGACACCCTCCGTTGAAAGATCCGTTCTTCTCAGAATGGGCATCTCTTCCCTTGAGACCAAGCCCATCGTTGAAGGATGCATGGAAAGAGGACTTATGGGAAAAGGAGCGGGACACGTGGTATACAAACTTTCAAAGGCCAAAGGCATTTCCGTAAAGGAAGCAGGAACAATGCTGGCTGAGGGAAAAGGCTGGGATGAAGCCGTATCTCTGTTCAAAAAGGGGGTGTAGGAAATGGCTGAAATAAAACTGAAACATAATGAAAAACTGGATCTCGACAACATATTAAAAGATCTTGACAAATATGAACCCAGAAGAAAAGGCTGGACATGGAGAACCCCCGCACCGGGACTTAAGATGGGTCCCTTTGAGTATAAGGATGCCTCAGAGCCCCTTAAAAACGGAGTGCCTCTGCCCCCGGCCAAGTATTTTGACAACATAGATCCTCAGCCTATGCCGGTAATAACCACAGAGATCGCATCCGGAAGATTTGAAGATGATATAAGAAGGATGAGGATGGGAGCGTGGCACGGAGCAGACCATCTTATGGTAATAAGAACTGCCGGGCAGTCTCACATGGACAATCTTATTGAAGGGACACCTCAGGGCATAGGCGGAGTGCCTATTTCCAGGAAGCAGGTAAGAGCCCAGAGAAAAGCCCTTGATGCCATCGAAGATGAAGTGGGACGTCCGATAAATTATCACTCATATGTATCCGGAGTGGCAGGACCCGATATCGCAGTGATGTTTGCAGAAGAAGGCGTGAACGGTGCCCATCAGGATCCCCAGTACAATGTTCTTTACAGAAACATAAACTGTGTAAGATCATTTGTTGATGCATGTGAATCCAAAAAAGTCCTGGCATGGGCAGAGATAGCCCAGATAGACGGAGCCCATAATGCCAATGCAACAGCAAGGGACGCATGGAAGGTAATGCCCGAACTGATAGTTCAGCATGCAATAAATTCCAGATTCTCTGAACTGGCAGGAATAAAACCGGAAAACATATGTCTTTCAACAGTACCTCCCACTGCAACACCGGGACCATGTGTATTCATGGATCTTCCCTATGCGGTGGCACTCAGGGAAATATGTGACAGGTACAGAATGAGAGCACAGATGAACACCAAGTATATCGACTCTTCTGCCAGAGAAGCCACGGTCACACATGTTCTTAATATGCTGGTATCCAAGTTTACAAGTGCTGATATACAGTCCACTATAACTCCGGACGAAGGCAGAAACGTACCATGGCATATATATAATGTGGAAGCATGCGATACAGCCAAGCAGACACTGATCGGACTTGACGGTCTTATGGAAATGGTGGAACTTAAGAGTGACGGCCCTCTTCGTGAAAAAGCAAGAGAAATAAAAGAAAGAGCATGCCTTTTCATGGAAGAGATACTGGAAGTCGGCGGATATTTCAAAGCCGTGGAAGAAGGCTTTTTCGTTGATTCCGCAGAATACCCCGAAAGAAACGGAGACGGCATAGCAAGGCAGATAGACGGAGGTATCGGATATGGATACATCTACGAAAGAGATGAAGACTACATGGCTCCCGTTACAGCTCATTTCGGACAGAATAATGTAAAGCAGTACGGAGGCGATCCAAAAGATCCTTCAGCACTTATAGGCGGATGTACCCTTGAAGACAGAAGCAAGATCGTTTACATCGATGAGCTTGATGATGTGGACAATGTCAATGTAAGAATGGAAGAAACATCCAAATATAGGGACACCTCTGCCATGATACCTGAAATGGAATGGATGGGAGACGGCATCGTGATGCTGACAATGATGATACCGGAAAACAGAAGGACAGCAGAAGTTGCAGCTGTGGAGATAGCCACCAAGATGGGGCTTGCAGATCCCGAGGTAATAAACAGGGAAGTCCTTCAGGATGCTGAAGGGACAAGGATAGAACTCAAGGGCAAACTGGGATTTGACATAGATGTATCCAAACTTGTCATCCCTCCGGAACCTCACTATCTTTCGGATGATGAAATAAGAGCAGATGTGGAAGCGCATCCATTAAAGATAGTATGCGGAACAGTGGGTGAAGATGAGCATTCTGTCGGATTAAGAGAGATCATCGATATCAAGCACGGTGGGATAGAAAGATTCGGTATAGAAGTTCATTATCTGGGAACTTCAGTGCCGGTGGAGAAACTGGTGGATGCAGCAGTGGAACTGAAAGCAGAAGCAATACTGGCATCCACAATAATATCTCATGACAATATCCACTATAAGAATATGAAGAGGATACATGAGCTGGCCATAGAAAAAGGAATAAGAGATGATGTGATCATCGCCGCAGGCGGGACACAGGTAATTCCCGAAGAGGGACTGAAAACCGGAGTAGACGCCGCCTTCGGCAGAAATTCTCACGGCATAGATGTAGCCTCGTTCCTTATAGAAGAAAGACAGCGCAGAAGAAAAGACAAATAAAACATTTTTGCAGGAATTAGCGGGCGGGCATTTGTCCGTCCGCAATTTTTGTTTGACCCGTTTCATATATGCATGCTTATCATTGTAAAAAAAAGAATATCATGTATGATATAAATATCGGCAAAAAGAAAAGGAGTTTAAATGAAAACAGATGTGCTGGTGGCGGAAATAGGTTCAACCACGACAGTTGTAAATGCTTTCGATAAAATCGATACGGATGACCCGGTATTCTGGGGGCAGGGGCAGGCACCCACTTCAGTTCTTGAAGGAGATGTACGCGTCGGCCTTAGGGGAGCGATCACGGATCTTTGCAGCAGAAAAGGAATAGACAGACTGGAATATGGCAGCATGCTGGCCACATCATCTGCAGCAGGAGGACTGAAAATGACCGTTCACGGTCTTGTTTACGATATGACCGCAAGAGCGGCAAAGGAGGCAGCTCTCGGGGCAGGTGGAATAATATATTATATTACTGCCGGAAGAATAAGAAGGAGCGATCTGAAAAAGATACAGGAGATCCGCCCCAATCTTATACTGATAGCCGGCGGAGTTGATTTCGGAGAAAGAGACACCGCCATATATAATGCGGAAATGATACGGGGCATGGATATGGATGTGCCTGTTATTTATGCGGGCAATGTGGAAAACCATGAAGAAATAAAAATGATCTTTGAGGATGCGGGCATCAGACTCTATATAGTCGAAAATGTTTATCCGAAAATAGATGACCTTAATGTGGAGCCCTGCAGAAAAGTCATACAGGATGCATTTGAAGAACATATTATACACGCACCGGGTATGGAACATGTAAGAGAAATGGTAGACGGGCCCATAATACCCACACCCGGAGCCGTCATGGAATGTACCAAGCTCCTGAATGAATATATAGGAAACTTAATGGTTCTGGACGTGGGTGGAGCCACCACGGATGTTCATTCGGTAACAGAAGATTCGGAGCAGATTGCCGCACTTCTTATCAGCCCCGAGCCAAAAGCCAAACGCACGGTGGAGGGAGATCTGGGCTTATACGTCAACAGGATGAAGGTCATCGAATCAATAGGAGAAGAAAACTTCAGAAAGGATCTTGCTGGCATAGATGTTGAAAAGGCCCTTGAGAGCTATGTGGCCATACCCAGGAACGGAGATGAAGTAAAGCTTGTGGAAAGGCTTGCAGAGGAAGCAGTACTAAAAGCCGTTGAAAGACATGCGGGCACAATAAGATATATATACGGACCTTCGGGAAGACAGACTCTGGCAGAAGGAAAAGATCTCACTCAGGTGGAATATATAGTAGGGACAGGAGGAGCGCTCACCAGGCTGCCAAGAAGGATCGAGCTCATGAAGGAGATCCCGAAGCATAATGGATCAGGGATGATGCTTTTTCCCGGCGAAGGGGCAAAGATACTGGTGGATAACGATTATATAATGGCATCCCTGGGTGTCCTTTCAAAAAGATATAAAGAAGCCGCAGTAAAACTGCTTGAAAAAAGCCTGGACTTCAAATTCCCCCAAAAAAAGGAGGCAAAATAATGTATCCGAGATTATTGATAAACATAGAAAAACTCAAAAAAAATATAGATGCTGTGGCGAAAATCACGAAAGAAGATGGAAACTGTTCAATGATGATCGTAACAAAAGCTCTTTGCGCAGACAGAAAAACAGCTGAAATGATAGGAAAACATCCGCAGGTGGATTATGTGTCGGATTCACGTATAGCTAACATTAAGACCTATTCTGAATTCGTAAGAAAAAACGGCAAGGAAACGGTACTTATGCGTCTGCCCATGGGATCGGAGATAAAGGATGTGGTAAGGTATGCGGATATAAGTTTCAATTCGGAGGTTTCCACCCTGGAGATGCTGGATAAAGAAGCCGCAAAACAGGGGGTCGTTCACAAAGTCGTACTTATGATAGACCTGGGGGATCTGAGAGAGGGCATGTTTTTTGAGAATGAAAATGAGATATTCAAAGCAGCAAGAACCGTTCTTGCCGCCGGGAATCTTGAGCTTTTCGGTCTCGGGACAAATCTCACCTGTTACGGAGCCATCATACCCAAGTACGATAATCTTTCGGTGCTTTGTACATGGGCGGATAGAATAGAGGGCAAACTCAACATAAAGATACCGATGATATCGGGGGGCAATTCCAGTTCAATATACCTTATACCAAAAGGCGAAATGCCCGAAAGAATAAATAATCTCAGACTGGGAGAATCCTTTCTTCTCGGCAATGATACGGCTTACTGCACAAAACTAAAGGGAACAACAGATGATGCCCTGATACTGGAGGCTCAAATAATAGAATTGAAAGAGAAGCCTTCTCTTCCCATCGGAGAAGTCGGTGTAGATGCTTTCGGTAACAGACCGGAATACGAAGACAGAGGAACAATAAAAAGAGCCATACTGGCTGTGGGACAGCAGGATACCGAACAGAGCGGACTTCATCCTCTGGATGAAAAAGTGGATGTCCTGGGAGCCAGCTCGGATCATTTGATACTGGATGTGACCGGATCCGACAAAAAATATAAACCAGGTGATGTTATGCAGTTTAAAATGGAATATGGAGCAGTACTGAAAGCGGCCACAAGTCCCTATGTTGAAAAAGTATATAAATAAAACCTGAAAATCTTATATCTGAAGGAGTTACAGCAAAAAAAAACGGAGGAATGGATATGTTTAAATTCGCTTTTATTATCAATCTGCCCGGAGAATCACCGGCATCTTTCAGCAGGACCTATGAAACGGGAGAAAGCGCAAGCAGAATCCTGGCAACAGGATCCGACGAGATGACCAAAGATACCGTCAAAAAACTGGCGGAAGAAGGATATGAACTGGTCAATTTCTGCGGAGATTTCGATGATGAAATGACAAAAGGGTATTATGAAGCTGCTGAAGAGTCAATTGAAATGATGCATGCAGACTATTTTCCAAAAGAGATGGAAAAGCTGGAAGCCGCCTCATCTCTTAAGGAATACGGCATCATAATAATTGCCAAGGGAACAGAGGAAACTTACAAAATGAAAATGGACAGTCCCGAATGCAATGTAAGCATTTCTTTTGTAAAGGACATGGATCAGGCAAAGACCGCCGCCTGCCAACTGGTTGGTGGTGGCATAGACTTCATTGAACTATGCAGCTGGTTCGATAAAGAGAAAACAGAGGCAGTTATTGAAGCCATCGGCGGGAAAGTTCCTGTTGGAAGTTGCGGAAAAATAAACTGACCCTGATTTGATCAGGGCCCATGTGAAAAATCACTATATTTGACGGGAGAAGATCTTATTAGTTCAAGCTTAAGGGAACGGCTCATATTTTTTATGGTCTGTTCCCTTTTGAGTGCTTCTGATTTTGTATCATGTTTTTCCCAGTAAACAAGAAGTACGGGCAGGCGGCTCCTGGTATATTTGGCCCCTTTGCCACTGTTGTGCACCTGCACCCTGTTTTTTATATCTGTGCTCCAGCCCGTATATAAGGTACCGTCGGAACACTCCAGAATATACACATAATTTCCCGAAGAGCCACTGTTCATAATACACCTGTCATTGGCAGAATACCCATTGCTTATCATACACTTCTTTGTTTTCTAAGGAGAGCCGAATTGGCTGCCATAAAGACAGTCAAAAGGCAAACAAGTACAATAAGGTCTTTATATATTTCAGAAAATCCGCTTCCATGCAGCATAACTTCAGTAAGAGCATCGGTGGTATAGTAAAGAGGCATAAAGTAACCGACGATCTCCCAGGTCCCCGAGAGCTCGAACAAGCCGCAAAGGAATATTTGGGGAAGTATAACAACGGGAATGAATTGAACCATCTGGAATTCACTGTTGGCCAGAGTTGAAAGAAGCATGCCGAGGGTAAGGGCGCATATAGCAGTAATAAGATTCACAAAAAGAACCAGCCATATACTTCCTTCCAGGGGCATCTTCAGAACATATACAACAAAAAATGTTACGATAGACGACTGCAAAACGGCCAGAACAGAAAACCCCAGGGCATAGCCCGTTATTATTTCTCCCCTTCTTATGGGAGTCGAAAGGAGTTTCTGCAATGTGCCGCTGGTCCGTTCCCCCAGAAAATTGATTCCCGCTATCAGAAAAACAAGAAAGAATATTATTATACCGATCATGGCTGCACCGTAATTGTCAAACAGGGACCAGTCATCACCGCCATAAATGTAATCAGTTTGTATCTCGGGTTCGGCAAAGGATAAGGGGATCGGGATATCTTTTTTTATTGCTTCTGCGGCGGCAACTGCTATCAGAGCTTTGATCCTTGATGCTTTTGAAGCATCCGTCCCGTCAATAAGGACCTCTATATCCGTGTAATCGGCCAGGCCTTCATCGTCATCCCGAATATCAACGGCTGCTGTTATTTTTCCGTCTCTGATGGCTTTTTCTGCAAGATCGCCATCGTAATAGGAAACGTTAACATCAAAATCCTCATTATCCTTCAATGCTTCGACAAAATGGTCCGGAGCTTTTATGATCCCTATATCGTATCCGGAATCACCTGAGTCCAGTATAAAATAAACGATGGTCAGTATCAAAAGGGGAGCAACAACGATAATGCCTACCGTGCGTTTGTCATGGCGGATCTGATTCAATATACGCAGGGCGACCGCTTTAACTCTCATCAGAAACACCTCCTCTGCCGAAGTATATGAATGCATCCTCGATGGTTTCGGATCCCGATTTTTTTATCATTTCTGCGGGTGTCCCTTCAGCCAGAACCACCCCTTCCCGCATCATGGCCAGCCTGTGGCATTTTCCCGCTTCATCCATTACATGGGTAGTGACAAGTATGGTGACCCCCTGATCGGACAGATCGTATAGTTCTTTCCATATACTTTTTCTGAGCACCGGGTCTATGCCCACTGTGGGCTCGTCCAACAGAAGGACTTTTGGATCCGGCAGAAGAGCTATGGCCAGAGACAGTCTCTGCTTCATGCCTTCGGAATATGCGGAAACAGTTTTCTTGAGCTCATATCCAAGCCCCACCAGATCGGCAACCTTGCTGATCCTTTCAGCTAAGGCACTTCCTCTGAATCCATATACACTTCCGAAAAATTTGAGATTTTCATAGGCGGAAAGAGTGGGATAAAGGGCTGCGGACTGAGCCATGTAGCCCATTTGAGCCATAAGAGAAAGGTCGGGCATCAGTCCTCCCATTATATATGCACTGCCGGAGTCCTGTTTGAGTATTCCCGCCATGATTTTGACAGAAGTGGTCTTTCCACAGCCGGAAGGGCCTAAAAGACCAAAAATACAGCCCTTTGGGATTTTCAGAGAAACATCGAAAAGCACCTGTTTTTTGCCGAAGCTTTTGTTTATATTATCAAGTCTGATACAGTTTTCCATAATATATCATCCTTTCATACAGAAAAGATTTCTGCTTCTTGCAACATATAATATGTTATTATATCATATAACAGAAAAGCATTTATAGAAATCAAAAAAAGCGTTTGATGATATTAAAAGGGAGAAAAACATGTCAAGACTTGAAAAAATCAAAACAGGATTGCCCGGGCTGGACGGGATACTTCAGAATGTGAGACAGGGGGAAAGCGTGGTATGGCAGATCTCGGATGGAGAAGACTATGCCTATTTTGCCAGGCATTTTGCAGATCAGGCAATTAAGGAAGGACGTAATGTAATATACTTCCGTTTTTCGGACTACCCTGCATTACTCCAGAAGCAGGAGGGATTAAAGATAATAAGAATGGATCTTAACTCCGGGTTCGAGAAATTTACAGTAAGTATTTACAAGGTCATTTCAAAACAGGATCCGGGCACCTTTTATGTTTTTGACTGTATGTCACAGCTTCAGACTGTATGGGCGGCGGATTTTATGATGCGTAACTTCTTCAAAGCCATTTGTCCGGCACTGAAAGAAATGAAAGGAACGGGATATTTCAGTATAGCCTATAAAGGACATTCCTATGATTCAATAAGTCAGATAAAGGAAACAGCCGATATATATATAAATACTGTCAGCGGTCCCGAAGGCATATATGTTCAGCCCCTTAAGGCTGTCAACAGAAAATCACCTACAATGTTTTTCCCTCACCTGATATCGGATGAAAAGGCGGCAAAACTTCCCCCCATAACAGATGGTATAAGCAGCAGTAAATATTACGGACTGTTAAAAATAAAGGCCAGGAACCCGGGGCAGAGATTCCTTGATAACTGGGATGTTTTTCTTATGGAAGCTCAGACGGCCATGCTGGAAGAGTCTCCGGATAAGGAACTTTATGAAAAGAAGCTTTACAAGATGCTCATAGGCAGAGATCAGGAAAGAGCCAACCTGTTCAAATCCAATTATACCATACAGGATTATCTGAATATAAATCTAAGACTGGTGGGTACCGGAAGCATAGGGGGCAAAGCCGCAGGAATGCTGCTGGCCCGTAAAATAATAGAAAACAACAGACCGGATCTGGCCGAGCACATAGAAGAACACGATTCATTTTATGTGGGTTCCAATGTGTTCTATACATTTCTTATCAGAAATAACTGGTGGAAACTATGGCTTGAACACAAAAGCGATGAAGGCTATTTTATGGCTGCCAGAGTACTGAAAAGCCAGATACCCTATGGTGAGTTTCCGGACCTGGTCAAAGAAAAATTCAGAAGACTGATAGATCATTACGGACAGAATCCTATAATAGTAAGATCCAGTTCCCTGCTGGAGGATGGATTCGGAAATGCCTTCGCGGGCAAATACGATTCGATTTTCTGTGTGAACATCGGCTCTCCCGAAGAACGTTACGAACAGTTTGTGAAAGCGGTAAAGGATGTTTATGCCAGTGCCATGGATGAATCCGCATTGATATACAGAAAACAGAGAGGTCTTGACAAGGCCGATGAACAGATGTCTATTCTGGTGCAGCGGGTCTCCGGATCCGTATTCGAGGATGTTTTTATGCCCGGAGCCGCAGGTGTGGGCTATTCCATGAACTCATACACATGGAACAAATCCATTGATCCAAACGAGGGTATGATACGTATCGTTGCAGGATTGGGCACCCGGGCGGTGAACAGAACTTTCCAGGATTATCCCCGGCTGGCAGCACTGGATAAGCCGGCACTCAAACCATCAATGCTGCCGGAAGACAGATTCAGGTTCGTCCAGAAAAATGTAGATGTACTGGACTTTACAGAGAACACTCTACTCACTATACCCCTTGAAGAGGTGGCGGAAAAAGCACCCAAATGGTACAATTCACTTTTTGTGGAGCACGATTACGATACCGAAAACAGACTTAAGGACATGGGACGTAAACAGCAGGTAATATCCACCACATGTGAAAGGATGCTCAAAAATGAAGAGCTGGTATCCACCATGAGAGAAGTATTAAAGACCCTGCATGATCATTACAAATATCCTGTGGATATAGAATTCACCATAAACTTTTCCGAAAAAGGAGAGTTCCTTATAAATCTTCTTCAGTGCAGACCGCTGCAGTCAAAGGGAACCGGAATAGCGGGAGTTAAGATCCCGGAGGTGCCTGAAGAAAAAATGTTTATGAAGCTTTTCAAGAATACCATGGGCGGTCCCACAAAAATGGAATTTGACATGGTAGTGATAGTCGATGCCAAAGGGTATGCGGAAATGCCATACAAAGAAAAATTCTCTGTGGCAAATGCCATACACGCGGTCAATACTTATGCGGGGCAGAACAAAAAAAGCCTTATGATACTGGGGCCGGGCAGATGGGGAACAAATTCGGCAGAACTGGGCATCCCGGTAAGATATGCCCAGATAAGCAATGTGAATGCCATATTCGAAATGTCCTTTGAAAGCAGCGGACTTATGCCGGAGCTTTCTTTTGGGAGCCATTTCTTCCAGGATCTTGTGGAGACCAACACTTTTTATGGGGCTGTTTTTGAAAAAGACAGTTCAGAGGGAGTAAAAAGCATATACAGGCCCCAGGTACTTGAAAACGAAAAAGAAGTATATGACGAAATACCGGATACCATCAAGGCCCTTAGAAACATAATAAAAGTATATGAACTGGAAGAAAGCAGGATGGTCCTGGTGGCAGACAGCAAAGGGGAAGAAACCGTTTGTTGGAAGGAGAAAGAAAACCCCAAAAGCAGTAAATAGATAAAAACCGCTTTGCCAAAAGGACTGCAGGGATACTTAACAGAAACTTAACAGATTTAACAAAAATATAACGGTATTTTTAATACTCCCGTAACAATACGGGGGTATTATTTACTTGTAAACAAAAGTTAAAAAAATAAAACGGCGGCGAAAAAGGATCCGCCGAAGGATGCAAGGGCATTCAGGAAGGAAAGAAAAATGAAAAAGAACAAGATCAAAAAAATCATAGTGCTGGGACTGGCAATGGCACTGACAACAGGAGTCATGTCAGCCTGCGGAGGAGAAAGCGGAAACGATGAGCAAAAAAGCTCCGGAGAAACTGTGGTCATAGCTGGGTCCACATCAGTACAGCCCCTTTCGGAGGTGATGGCAGAAGAGTTCATGGCAGATAACGAAGGTACGTCAGTCGAGGTCCAGGGCGGTGGCTCGGGACAGGGCATAAAGTCCATCCAAGAGGGCATAGCGGACATCGGATCTCTTTCAAGAGAAGTAAAGGATGAAGAAAAAGGTTCTGTAAAAGAAGAGTACATAATAGCGATGGACGGCGTGGCAGTGGTAGTCAATACAGAAACCGAAACGGAAGATATCACCATTGAAGAACTTGAAAAGATATACACCGGTGAGATCACAAACTGGAAAGAGCTTGGCGGAAAAGATGCGGAAATAACCGTGGTTTCCAGAGAAGAAGGATCCGGTACCAGAGGAGCTTTCACGGAAATAACAGGTGTACTTGTTAAGGACGACGAAGGCAACGAAACAGACAACACAACTGCAGACGCCCTGGTACAGCCCTCAACGGGATCAGTTATAAAAACTGTTTCTTCAACACCCGATTCCATAGGATATGTTTCACTGGCGGCAGTAAGTGATGAAGTCAAGGCATTGAAGGTGGAAGGCGTTGAGCCCTCAAAGGACACTGTGCTGGACGGGACCTACAAGATCTCAAGACCCTTTGTATACGTTACCGGCAACGATATAAGCGAATCGGCAAAAGCTTTCATAGACTTTGTTTTGAGCGACAAAGGACAGGAGCTTGTAGAAGAAAACGGTTTCATACCGGTACAGTAATATGAGCGCAAAAGAAAAGATATTTGAAAAACTGATACTCATAAGCGCCGTTGTCTCTGTGGCAGCGGTCGCTTTGATAACTGTATTTATATTCAGCTCCGGCCTGCCCGCCATCAGGGAAACAGGAGTAACGGAGTTTATTACTGGAACAGACTGGAGTCCCACAAACGGTCAGTTCGGCATACTCCCCCTTATTGCGGGGACGCTGGCCGTTACGGCACTGGCCCTGTTGATAGGGATCCCCACCGGCGTGGGCTGCGCCCTATTCCTGGCCGAAATCACAGGAGAAAAAACCGCACGGATATTTCGCTCGGCCATAGAACTTCTGGCAGGCATACCTTCGGTGGTATACGGATTCTTCGGCCTGGTAATTCTGGTGCCGGTCATAAGGAATGTTTTCGGAGGCAGCGGATTCAGCATAATCGCAGGAGGTATAATACTGGCAGTCATGATACTTCCCACTATAGTAAGTATTTCGGCAAACTCAATATCTTCAGTTCCGTCAGAGTTCAGAGAAGCATCCCTTTCTCTTGGTGCTGACCGGCGGGAAACTATAATGAAAGTGATACTTCCGGCTGCAAAGTCAGGTATATTTTCATCTGTCATACTGGGAATGGGAAGAGCCATAGGGGAAACAATGGCTGTCCTGCTCATAACAGGCAATGTGGCAAAGATGCCGGAAGCCATTACTGATCCGGTGGCCACTCTGACCGGGACCATAGCCATGGAAATGCCATATGCGACGCCGCAACATCAGCAGGCTCTTTTCGGCATAGGAATAATACTTTTTGTCATAATAGTACTGCTCAACGGAACAGCTCAGCTGATAATGAAAAGGTTCGGGGGTGCAGGGTCATGATGAAAGAAAACATAAGAGAAAAAGGTCCAAAAAAGCTTAAAAGTCTTCTTTTCACCGGAACTATCCAGATAATAGCGGCTATTACCCTGGCAGCACTGCTCATCATAATAGGATATATACTTGTGAAAGGACTGCCCGGCATAACATGGGAATTTCTTTCGGAAGATCCCAGTGCCATGGGCAGAGAAGGAGGAATCTTTTCAATAATAGTGGGGACACTTTATGTGACAGTCCTGGCTGTTTTGATAGCAATGCCCATAAGTGTGGGGGCAGCCGTTTACTTCAACGAATATGCATCAGGGAAAAAGGCCGTGACGGTAATAAGGTTTTTTACCGAGGTTTTGGCAGGAATACCGTCCATCATATTCGGCCTTTTCGGATTTGCATTCTTTGTGGTTTTTCTGGGTCTTGGATGGTCCTGCTTATCGGGTGGGCTGACACTTACAATAATGATATTGCCAACGATAATAAGGACAACGGAAGAAGCCCTAAAAACTGTACCCATGGCATATAGGGAGGGAAGTCTTGCTCTCGGTGCCACAAAGTGGCAGACTATAGTAAAGGTTGTACTTCCCTGCTGCAGGGGGGGCATCCTGACAGGCCTGATACTTGGTCTTGGCAGAGCCATCGGAGAAACAGCCGCAGTAATGCTTACTGTAGGCGGATCCCTTAATATGCCGGTGTCTGTTATGGATTCCGCAAGGACCATGGCACTTCACCTTTACAATCTGGCATCTGAAGGAATAAGCGAAGAAAAAACTTATGCCACCGCAGCGCTGCTCATCATAGTTATACTTATAATAAATACTGCTGCAAACAATATAGGTAAAAGACCTTTTAAAGGGGGAAGACACAAAAAAATATTACTTCAAGGAGTAAAAGATGAATAATAAAAAAACAAAATTTGAGATAAAGGATCTCGACCTCTATTACGGAGATTTTCAGGCCCTGAAAAAAGTTGGGATAGATATTTATGAAAGGGAAATAACAGCACTTATAGGTCCTTCCGGATGCGGCAAATCGACTTTTTTAAGGACACTGAACAGGATGAACGATCTGATACCGGGCACCAGGATCAAAGGGCAGGTGAAGTTCGATAATAAGGATATCTATGATAAAGACACCGATGTGATAGGACTGCGCAAAAAGGTGGGAATGGTTTTTCAGAAACCCAACCCTTTTCCAAAAAGCATATATGACAATATAACCTTCGGGCCCAGGATACACGGCATAAGAGAAAAAAACCGGCTGGATGAAATAACAGAAAGCACCCTTAAGGAAGTAGGCCTTTGGAATGAAGTAAAGGACAGATTGAACAAGTCTGCACTGGGCCTTTCGGGCGGACAGCAGCAAAGACTTTGTATAGCCAGGTGTCTGGCGGTGGAGCCGGAAGTGCTTCTAATGGACGAACCCACTTCGGCCCTTGACCCTGTGGCGACCTCAAGAATAGAAGCCCTTCTGCAGGATCTGGCAAAAAAATACACCATAGTAATAGTGACCCATAACATGCAGCAGGCCGGCAGGGTATCCGGATACACATCTTTTTTTCTGACGGGAGAAATAATAGAGACCGGACTCACAGAAAAAATATTTTCTGTTCCGGAAAATAAAAAGACAGAAGAATATATATCAGGACGCTTTGGCTGATAAAATGTCGAAAACCATAAAAGAGAAAGGAGAAAACAAAATGGCCACAAGACCGAAAATGGATGAAGAATTAAAAGAGATCAACAAGAAAGTCATAGAAATGGCTGCTTTGATAGAAGAAACTATAAGAAGTTCAATAAAATCTTTAAAGGAAAAGGATGTTGAACTGGCAAGAAAAATAATAGACGGGGATGAGAAAATAGACGATATGGAGGATGAAATAAACTCCGACTGCTTCAAATTTCTCGCCACCCAGTCTCCGCTGGCGGGAGATCTCAGGTACTGTATTTCCATAATGAAAATGATAAGGGATCTGGAGCGCATCGGGGATCATTGCGAAGATCTGGCGAAATACACTTTGCGTCTGGAAAGTCAGGAGTATTACAAGGAGCTTATAGACATACCCAGAATGGCAGATATGGCAGCAAGGATGGTAAGCAATGCTATAAGAGCTTTTGTGGAAAAGGATCTGAGGATGGCAAGAAAGGTCTGGAAGAGCGATGAAGAGGTCGATGAACTTTTTCGATACATATATGAAGAACAACTGGATATCGCAGAAAAAAACACAGAAAACGCCAGAACCGCCATCTCCTTTGCCTTCGTTGCGGCACACCTGGAAAGGATCGCTGATTATGCCACGAACATTTGTGAAGAAACAGTTTTTTCTCTGGAAGGCAGATACAGGATGGCTCTTTGACAAAGAAGAGGATCTCGGCATAAAGAAAAAACGAGAAACACAGGAAAAAAGAAGAGAGCCCGCAGATGGCGGGCTCTTTTATTATTATGCTATTCAAAATTTTTATTTCGTGTATAATGTTAATGATATGGACACACGAAAGGGATTAGTAACGAACATAATTTTTTTTGCAGTACTTTTATGCCTTATGGCATTGTGTCTTGGTGTAGGTAAATATTCCCTGAATATATTCGGCGAGATGTCCGATATGGATATAAACATGCTTTTGGGAGTCAGGCTCCCCAGAGTCCTGGCGGCTGTTTTTGTGGGAGCCGCCCTTTCTCTGGCGGGGGCGGTATACCAGGGAGTTTTCAAAAATCCCCTTGTTTCACCTGAATTTCTGGGCATATCCACAGGGGCATGTGTAGGGGCGGCGGTGGCCATACTCATGTCTTTTTCGGCGATTTTTATACAGGCCTTTGCATTTCTGGGAGGCATATCAGCAGTAACTCTTACCCTTCTCATTCCCAAGGCCCTTAAAAGCAGTTCGAATATAATGCTGGTCCTGGCAGGCATAATAGTAGGCGGTGCCATGTCTTCCGTTTTGGGATTCATAAAATATATAGCAGATCCCGAGACACAGCTGGCATCTATCACTTACTGGCAGATGGGAAGTTTTGCATATGTGGACATGAACAGTCTTCTTTATGTTCTGCCCTTTGCCATTGCGGCCGCATTTTTGATCCTGGCAATGTCATGGTGGGTGGACATACTTTCCCTTGGTGAAAATGAAGCCCAAATGCTGGGCGTATCCGTGGGGGTAATGAGGGGAGTCTTTATAGTCTGTGCCACGGTGCTTACTGCAAGTGCCGTATGCATAGCAGGAACTATCGGATGGGTAGGTCTTGTGATACCTCATCTTTGCAGAATGATAGTCGGACCGGCAAACAGAGTACTTCTACCTTCCGCATGTTTTCTGGGAGGCATATTCCTTCTGACAGTTGACACTGCCACAAGGCTCATAGGACCGGCAGAAATGCCCATAAGCATACTCACCGGAATAATAGGCGCACCGTTTTATGCATGGCTTCTTTACAGGCAAAGGAGCAGACTGAGATGACGAAACAAATGAATACAGATGAAAAAATCATATATGAAGCAAAGGACGTTTCATTTACATATCCCAAAGGAAGCAGGCAGATACTGGATAGTGTTTCTCTTGTATTAAAGAAGGGAGAGATCCTTTCTGTGCTGGGGGCAAACGGAGCAGGAAAAACCACATTGCTCAACTGCATGGCGGGGCTTCTTAAACCGGATCACGGAAGTATAGAACTCTGCGGCAGAAACACAAAGGAAATGACAGCCAAGGAAATCGCCGGCAAAACGGCCTATGTCCCGCAGCTTCATACTCCGGCCTTTGACTATAAAGTGGGAGATTTTGTCCTTATGGGAAGAGCTCCAAAAAAAGGAACTTTTGAGAGCCCCGGAGAAGAAGATAAAAAGATAGCATCAAAAGTCCTCAAGGAAATGGGCATAGAGCATCTTTCAGACAGGTCATATATAGAAATAAGCGGAGGAGAAAGGCAGCAGGCTCTTATAGCAAGGGCCATGGTCCAGGAGCCTGAGGTCATTCTTTTTGATGAACCCACTGCACATCTGGACTTCGGCAATCAGCACAGAGTCCTTGATATGATAAGAAAAATGACTTCTGAAGGATTTGCAATAGTCATAACGACACACAACCCGGATCACGCACTGATGCTGGGAGGAAAGACAGCCATAATAGACAGCAAAGGTAAGATGATCCAGGGAAAGGCTTCAGAAATACTTACCGAAGAAAGACTTTCAGGGATATATGACACGGATATAAGGCTTATATATATAGAAGAGATCGACCGCAAAGTATGCGTGATGCCGGATTTTTGATAAGAGGATATAAATGAAAAAATCACTTTGCATATTGCTTATACTTGCACTGGTGCTTACTGCTGTTTCATGCGGCATTGAGAAAACTGAAACACAAAAGCCAGGAACTGTCATCGAAAAGGACAGTGAGGGTTTTGTTATTATCGATCAGGCAGGCAGGGAAGTCTATGTTCCAAAAAAAGTAAAAACTGTGGCATACTGTTACAGAGTGCCGGCCAGGGTCCTTATCAGTCTTGGTATGGGCGATTCCATAACCGGAGCAGGAAAGGTGGACGATTTTCTTAAAAAGGTCCAGCCGTCTCTGGCAGATGTGCCTTCTGTGGGAACAGGAGTAATAGACATTGAAGCTTTGGCAGAATTGGCTCCGGACGTGGTTTTTCATAAGGCATCCGATAAGGCAGGTCTTGATGCGGCAGGAGATGTGGGTGTTGCAGCAATAGGACTTTCCATGGAGACCCAGGAAGATATCGTTGTTGCCCTGGATATAATAGGGAAAGTATGCGGTACAGAGAAAAAAGCCCGGCAGTTTATAGAATACTATAACGATAAGCTGAAGGAAGATAAAAAACTCACAGAAAAAATAAATAAAAAAAAGACAGTTCTTATGATGGGTTCTGCCATAGGTAAAGTCGCCGATGGCAGTATGCTTCAGGGGTTTATGATAGAAAAAGCCGGAGGAATAAATGTGGCTGCGGATCTGTCGGCTA
>Ga0209510_1001183_pt1 | contig 30767 bp, 19 predicted proteins | sample BiotimSIPDNA_FD_185749 | JGI IMG/M metagenome (GOLD analysis project Ga0209510, IMG submission 185749) | Anaerobic biogas reactor microbial communites from Washington, USA - Biogas_R1 time_0 SIP DNA (SPAdes) (version 2) | ecosystem: Engineered > Bioreactor > Anaerobic > Unclassified | place...
CCAGTTGTTCCAGCGGGGCATAGGCATCTCTTCTGCCCATGTGACGAAGGGAGGCAATCCGCGCCAGCTGCTGTTTGCCCGGCCGAGATGTCTCACCTTCCCAGTTGTAGATGGTCTGGCCGGTCACGCCGATGAGCTTGCCGTAATCCGCAACGGAGAGCTTCAGACGCTTCCTCTGGGAACGCAGGCCCTTGGCGGTGAACCGCATGCGTTCTGCCCCGACTTCAGGGACTTGGGACGAAACACCCTTGAGCACTTGCTTTTCCAAGGGGACGACCTTGCGTTGAAGGTCAGATACCCGGCGTTTCATCTCGGCGATGTCCCTGCGGTACTGGCCTGACGCCTTCTTGAGAGCGTTGGTCTGTCCTCGGACCTCTTTGCGTGCAAGCCGCAGAATCTCCTCTTTGAGTACGGCAGCGATGTTCGACATATCTCTCTCCTGATAACCTCTATTTCGCGCCATGCCCTCCCAACGCGTCAAGGGCATGATATCATAGCACTTTGAAGCATCTTATGAACAGCAAATCGGGGAATATCGGGGCACAGGGTAGCCCGGGTGGGTCTGGCTTGAACAAGACATGCATCCCTCGTAGCCGTACAAGGCGGTTCACCGTTATCGCCTCCGGCTCAGCTAAGGTTATAGGGCTGTGGTTTTTCACGCACGGGATTCGAGATAGTGCTGCAACGACGGTTCAGCGGCCGTTCGTTACCTCGCTTTACCCGCTGAACAACTGGTCTTGGAATCACAGAAGACCATTTGGGAGCGGGGTTTGGCGAGATGCGTAGACCTATTGGAATCGGATGGCGTACGTGGGTATCATGGCACGCGTGCCGTGCAGGAGTGCAATCTATGAAGCCGCATTGGAAATCCAGGCTGGAAGCACCGATCCTCGTTCGGGGATTGTGCTTGTGATTCTTGTCAGTGCCCCGCGCGGTGATTGATCGTTTTGAAATGGGGCCGAGCTGGGCACGGTTTGACCCGGAGTTGGGCTACGTCCTGGGCAACTACCTGCTGCAAGATGGCATGGACAAGAGCGCGACAATCTTGACGGTTCAGGACAACGGGGCACGTACGTTGTTCCTGTACGCCGGGAAGAAGTGCCGGATCAACGCGTGCGGCGACAGCTTCACTCAATGCCACCAGGTCGGCGACGGCGAGACCGGCAAGAGTACCTGGCTGGCCGCCTGGGCGAACCAGTCCCGAACCTCGGGACTTGCCTTGATACAAGGTGTATCATCATTCTATAGGTGCAAGATCAAGTCTTCTATCAATATCAGTTATGTTCATTCAAAGTCGGAGTGGGGACGCCCCTTGACGGGGCGCCCCCTCCACAGATCCGGACGAGCGGCATTACCGCATCCGGCTCCTGTCTTGGGTGATAACGCCAAGACGATGCAAAGGATAAGGATGATAGATACGGACAGCAGGCAGGTACCGATCGACCAGACGGCGCATCCGATCCCAACGGACCCGTCCGCGCTGGCTGCGTCGAGACAAGGCGCGATGCCAGAGCCGAACGACCTCGAATCGGAAGACCGCCAGCGCCGGTCCGTTCATCGGGACTCCGTAATAGCGCAAGTGTCCTTCCACGACCGAACGGAGCCACCGGCCCACCTCCGGAATGGGGTCGTGCATTCGCCGTTTCAACTCGGCCTTGACCTCGGCCAGTTTGGCCGTCCGCCGCTTCGCCATGGTCTGGCGCAAGACCGTGAATCGCCCATTACTTCGCTTGGTGGTGCAGATATGCGTAAACCCAAGGAAGTCGAAGGTCTCCGGCTTGCCCAGCCCACGTTTCCGCCGGTTGGCGGCGGCGAAGGGACCGAACTCGATCAGGCGGGTCTTGTCCGGGTGCAATTCCAACCCGAACCTGGCGAACCGCTCGCGCAAGGCGGCCAGGAACCGCTCCGCCTCGCCGCGATGCTGGAATCCAACGATGAAGTCATCGGCGTAGCGGACGACGATCACATCGCCCTGCGTCCGCGTCGTTCGCCACCATTGGACCCACAGGTCGAACGCATAGTGCAGGTAGATGTTGGCCAGCAGCGGAGAAATGCTGCCGCCCTGCACCGTACCACAGTCACTGTACGTTCGGACCCCATCGGTCAGCACACCGGCGTTCAACCACTTTCGGATGAGCCGCTCGATGCGCCGGTCCGCAATCCGGTGCCGGACGAACTTCATCAGCCACTCGCGGTCGATGGCGTCGAAAAACCCGCGAATGTCCGCGTCAAGCACCCAGTTCACCTTCCGCGTGAGCAAGCCGGCATACAGGGCGTCCAGCGCGTGGTGCGCGCCACGCCCCGGCCGAAAGCCGTACGAGAAGCCCAGAAAGTCCGTTTCGTAGATAGCGTTGAGCACCTCGGTCGTGGCCCGCTGGACGAGTTTGTCTTCCAGGGTGGTCACGCCCAGCGGCCGCTGTCGGCCGTCGGGTTTGAGGATGTACGCCCTGCGAACCGGTCTGGCCCGGTACGCCCCGCGTTTCAGCCGCGCCGAAAGGTCCTGAAGGTTCGCCTCCAGGTCCCGCCCGTACGACCGCCACGTCTGCCCATCCACACCCGGTGCCGCATCGCGCTTGAGACCGAAGTAGGCCTCCCGGAGCATGGCGGGGTTGTCGATGTGGTGCAGCAGCGTAGTGAACCGCAACCTCTTGTCCTTGCCTGCAACTTGACGTACCCGCGAGAGCGCATTTTGCACGCCGTCCCGGCCCTGTGTCCGGTGCGTGGTTTGCCCTGGCGGGTTCCCCTTGACTGGTCCCCTTCCCTTGGCCCCCTCCGCCGCCGACGACGCCGGGTGAACGCTGTCCAACCGTCCGTCGTCCGCCTTGTTCGAGGGCTTCGCAGGTACTATGGGACCATCCGACTTCCCCTGTTCGTACATCATCGGCGTACGTCCTTGGACTTCCCGATACGGCCCGAATCGCCATCGATACGCGCAAACAGGGGATCTCCCGGTTCTCGCGCAAGGTGTTTCCGCACATGCACGGGGTCTCTGACCGCGTGGGACCCGGACGGATCTCGCGATGGCGATCCGACCGGTGTGGCCTTCCGCTTACTCCTACAGCGTCGGCGTCCCAGAGGGAGGTTTATTTCGCGGCTGAATACCCGCCCTGCGCGTACCCCTGTCAACGCTTCGCCGGTGTCCTTGCGAACATCGACGCATGACTCGGGGCCGTCGTGGGCCGCTAACCCTTCAACGTATGACTCTTTCATTCACAACACCTTGCCGGTTTAACCCGGCGCACAGGAGTCTACACCATGAACGCCAAGATTGTTCTCGCCTTTGTTCTGTCGTTTTGCTTGCTTTGCAACCGCGCGGTCGCCCAGAAGCTGACGTCGGACATTCCCTATGCGGAGACCGGTCATGAACGCCACGTCCTCGATATCTACACACCGGAAGAACCGGCCCAGATGAGTCGGCCCGTCATATTTTGGATCCACGGCGGCGGATGGCAGGCTGGAGACAAAAGTGATGTAGCGCTGAAGCCCAAATCGCTGACCGAGCGAGGTTTTGTCTTCGTCTCGACGAATTATCGAATTCTGCCGGAAGTGAAAATGGAAGATCTGATCGGCGACGTGGCCAGGTCGCTCGGCTGGGTGCACAAGAACATCGCCAAGTATGGCGGAGATCCCGAGCGTATCTTCGTGGGCGGACACTCTGCCGGCGCTCAGTTGGCGGCGTTGATCTGCATCGACGACCGTTACGTGAAGAAAGAAGGCGTGTCTTTCAATGTCCTCAGAGGCTGCGTCCCAGTGGATGGTGACACCTACGACATTCCCAAAATCATCATGACAGCGGAGCACCGACAAGCGTTCTACGGCGGCAAGATGTTCACCTTTGGTCATCGCCAGAAATTCGGAAACGACCCAGAGAAGCACGTCAATTTTTCGGCCGTGACGCATGTGGCGAAGGACAAAGGGATACCGCCGTTCCTCATCCTGTATTTTCCCGGGAATCCAGATACACGAGCCCAGGCGCAACGTCTTGAGAGTGTTCTGAAGGCAGCGGGAATCCCGGCCCAGGCGTATGGCAAGCAGGACAGTAATCACAGCCGTCTGAATAACGACCTCGGCAAACCCGATGATCCGGCGACGCAGGAACTCTACAAGTTCCTGGAGCCGCTAGTCGGTGGGAAGCAGTGAAAGAGCCAAATGGATTGGGCTGCTACTGGCCACACTACATGCATCACCTCTGCAACTCCAAACGGAAATAATGCGAACTGAGGCAAAGTGGCCACACTGGACAGGTGTCGAGCCACCAACAGGAGAACCGCCCGAGAAAGAAACGATCCGAGGCAGTTACCGATGCGTCGCAAAGGAAGAAACAGTTTCCGCAGCCGCTCCTTACGTCGCTTTTCCTGCTGGACATCTGGCTGCTCCCAGGGTGTTTGGAAATGCGGTAGACTACTCTATGGCGCGGCGGGAACAGCGGGGCGGCATACCAACAACTTGCACCTATTATAGATTCGAACGGTCCACAGTCCATTGAAGCCGGTATACATGAGATCGGCGTTTCTGCACTGAAATCCAGCCTCAGCACCGTACGCCAATCGGCCACAATTCCGGACTCTGGCGGCACATGGCGATGAAGACTATGTGGAGAGTTTACGCGTCGGGAGCAATCTCAAGAGCCCTCGTACAATCCAGAGACCGCGTCTTCATTTGAAAGTGGTGGGAAAAGCTTATAAAAAGGCCGTCTGTCATATGGGCACAACACAGCGAAAACGATCGTCGTAGCCGCGGGTGTGTTTTACCCAATGACACGGAACAAAGCGATGGGCCATTCCGATCGACTTGACGCGTAAACTCTACCCAGTCTTTGTCTGCGCGAACTTGTTCGTGCAGTCGTTTGATGGACACGTATCGGAGGCTACACCGCGCCTCTGGTGTGGGACAGCATATGTTCGCCTTGTTCCGTGAGCCGAACCGTCATCCGCCGACCAGCGTGCGTGGTTTCCAGTTGCTCCTGGATCAGACCTTGTTCCAGCAGCCTGGTCTTGAGCTTCTGTCCCTGTCTGGCAGACAGAGCGAGACGCTTGTAGCGGGCCGCTACGCCACTGTCGGGATGGTCTACGACATCCTGCAAAAACGTGGTTTCCAGGTGCGGTGAAGAACTGTCCGCATGATCTTCAGGGCGTTCGCCTTCTTTGGCTGCCTCATCTTTTGGCACCTCATCCTCTGCGGCCAATTGGGGTATTCTGTCCTTCATGTACTGGCGGATCTGGGCATCAGTCACGCGGCCCTTCTGGATATTGAACTCGGGGATCGAGATAAGAAAGGGCCTCTGAATCCTGCCCTGCAGTTTCACCACGGCCTGGCCGACCTCGAGGGTGCCGAGGATGTCCTTGCCACTGTCGAGCAGAAGGGTCTGGGTCATGGCGTTGATGTCGGCTCGGTTGCTCATGCTCATACAGATCGTGGTATAACTGTTGGCCAGGGCAAACCCTGAGAGTTTGGAGGGCATCTGGTCCAGAAGCACCAGGCTGACGCCGAATTCCCGGATCTCCCTGTAGGTCGTATCCATCACCGACTCCGAGCCGGTCAGGGAGGTCCGCTGGCCGCTGAGGATATGATGGGCCTCCTCGATCAGGATGCACCGATCGAAACGCTCCCGCACGTTTTCCGCCATTTTCTTATGATGCAGATACAGCAGACACGCCTGGACGAAAAACGTCTTGTCCGCCTGGGACAGACCGTCGAGTTCGAGAATCACGTTGCCGTCCAGGACATGGTCGATGCTCGTATTGCTGGCCGAATTGAGCAGGTCGCCCATGCCGCCGAAACACAGCGACGAGAGCGCCCGCAGGGTTGATGAGAGCCAGCCGCTTTCACGGCCCCGGGTGTCCATGTTCCGCGCTTTGAGCAGTACATCCTTGAACGTCGGCCACCGTTGCACCAGGTCCTCATAGACCCCGGCGTCTTCATACACCGCATCCACCGCCTGCTGGAGCAGGAACAGGACGCCGTTGCCCAGACAATAGGCGTGGGCAATGACCTCGTTGAGCTTTTTCAGCCAGGTCTTGGGATCGGTCCCGGCCGGCGGGATCAGGGGATTGAATGTCAGCGGCGCGATATTTCTGCCGATCGTGTAGACCTCGACATCACGAAATTCCGGCCACGCCAGCAGGTCCCGGTAGTTTCGTTTCCAGTCAAAGACCAGAAAGGGTTTTTCGTGCTCGACCAGGGTCCTGAGGATCGAAAAGCCGATATTCGTTTTTCCGCTTCCGGACCGACCCAGTATGGCCATGTGCTGGATCCATTCGTTCTCGCGAAGGCCGAATTCGTAGAGGTCTTTTCCGCAGTAGCTGACCTGGCCGATAGGGTATTTTCCCTGCGCCTGGGCTTGCGAAGGCGGGATCAGGCCGGGCTCACTGTCGTCGAGACCTTGGGAGAGGTATTTTGCGGACAGCATTTCCAGGTAGGTTTCAAGCTGCTGTTTGCCGTCGGGGTCTTCGGCACCGTACGCCGCAAACACCTCATCGATCCTGGCCCCGAGGATCGGTCGCAGCCTGCGGCAGAGCTGTCGGATGTGCTCGGCCCTGTTGCTCTTGCCGTCAAACATGATCGGCCTCCACACCGTAGAGCATGTCCTTTCGGTGCTTCGCCGCGGCATAGGTCGCTGCATTTTCGAAAAGCTGTTGCCGGATATCGGCGCTGTCCTTCCAGAACGCGATCTCCTCATCGTGCCGTTGCCGCTCCAGCTCGATGACGAATTTCTCCAACTGCTGCTGGGGCCTGCCCCCGTCCACGGGAAAATGCATCTTCACAACCGACAGCCGGTCCAGGCACTGGGTCAGCCGGTGATCGATATCACGCAGATGTCTTTTGTGCAGCACCGCCCTCTCGTAGAGGACATTGGCCAGGTGCCCCAGACCGATCTTCTGCTGCCGGGCCTGGCCGCCGAAGACCTGCTCGGCGAGCGTGGCATCGCGCGAACCGGCGCTGGGTGATAGTGCCTCTTTCAAAAGGGCGGCGTCGAGTTTGAATTTCTCGAAGTAATTGTTTTCGGGCCCGCGTTCCAAACCACACAGGTAAACAGGCGATGTTCCCTCCTGATCGGTACGCCGACTACGACTGCCATAGGGTTCTTCGAACGGGGTGATGTTGTTGTACGCCACGGTGCAATTCTCCAGTGGTAATAGAAGGACGGCAGGGTTTTTAAATGTTGTCATTCCTGGGTGAAACACCGGGCAGAGAGGCCTCGACAGAGCGGGACCGGACCGGCGCCCCAAACCCAAGTCCGCGGGCCGGCCAGCACCTCAACCGGTTGCCCTGGCCCCCGGTTTCTCATAAGGCGAGATGATACTGTCTCGGCCCCATTGGTCTGATCGATCCGACCAAGAGCGAGGTTGCCAAAGCCCGCAGACCGTGCCATCGCAGATCCGCACTGGTCGGCATCTGAGACTCGAAACGGATGACTTGGACCCGAGAAAGCTGACGTTCCGCTCCAGAATGTGAGGATCGGTAATCTGAGAGCTTAAGTCGTTTGAAATGACACCTTTACGTCTCGAGCTGTTGTTCCCGTTCCAGGGGTATTCACTACCGCTCCACCCGGAACAACAGCTCCACAACCAAAAATCACCCAAAGCCCCACCACACACAACCCAATCCCCGCGACCGAAGGGAGCGGGGTAACACCAGTAGAACCACGCCAAATCAAGCCATGACCAACCACATCCAACGCCGCCATCGCCGTGCCGTTCACCCACCGCACCCAGCATCACACATGCTTATGGATTCTCACCCTCACACGGAGGAATCCCAACCCCCTGACCAAACCGAAAACCGTCCGCCCCAAGCAGGCCTTTTCCACAATCCACATCCGAAGGTCCGTTCCATCCGGAGGTCCCATCCGAAATCTCTGCTGGGGCCAGACGGCCCCAGCTACCTGCCCCCCCAAGCCACGCGCGCCGCACGGCGGCCGAAGGCCGCCGTGCAAATATAGCCGCGACGAACATCTTTTCGTCGCGGCGTGCCCACGCATTTTATGCCAGACCCGTCCTCCTATCCGCTAACCTCCACCTCCGCCCTCACATTGCCCAACATCTTTTCCCACTCGAAAAGCGACCGCTCCAAGGCCGCGAGGATCTCGAAACAATATCTTCGCAACCGTCCGTCAGCCGCCAGATCGCAACGCCATCTTCCCCGACACACGCTCTCTCGGGAACCCGTCGACGAGAGGGGAATCGCTCCCCTCCCTATCGCCTCGGCCATTTCCTGCTCCCACTGCCCCGCCGGCAACAAGCCGATACAGTGCCGAGCATTCCAACTCGTCCCGCGTCCGCCACTCGTAGGGCACGTCAAACCGCCGCCTCGTTCGCTCCCGGGCCGGGACCGCGTCATCATCGACAGCGACCCTGTTCGGCCCTCTGATACCGACCACTTCAAACTCCCAGTTGCCGAGCCAGAAGCTGTCGCCGACCCCGAAGTCATCCTCTTTCAACGCACGTAGAAACTTCTCAATTTTCATTTTCCTGCACCTCCTTTTAGTTATTGAGGGTTTGTTCCCCGCAGGATGGGAACAAACCCGGCAAGAAGGGCAAGAAAACCGCTCGGGCTGGCGGTGTCAACCGCCCGCGAGCGTCTTGCGTTCGAAGATTTAAGCGACTTTCGGTTTGCCGCCGGCCGCCGCTAAAAACCGAAAGGCCCTTAAAGCCTTCGATAAGCGTTTTCTGCCCGGGCCAAGTCCACCCGACCGGCCCCGCAGATAACACCTATCGATTTCTTTGGGCCCCCTCTTTACCCCTCGCCCGAGACACAGTGCACAATGGCCCAATCGATCCCCAAGGCGAAAGACCTAAAAGTCTAGCTGAGCGACCGCCGATAATCCGCGAAGCGACTTTTACGTGTTTCGCCGATACCACGCCGCCCCAGTTGCCCGCGACCGAATATCCCAAGAATCATTCGCTGAGCCGCCCTCACCGAAGCACACTCTTTTCAACTCGGTCAGTCATTGCGGTCCCGGTGGCCTGACTCCGCCAAACCCCGCCACCCGACCGCAGGTGAAGAGCGTGAAAAGCCCCTGCTGCACGCACTGGGCCTTCGACGCTCTCGGGAGCGACGCAAAACCGGCACAAACCGCCGACACCATCGCCACACAGTGTACCCGTGCCGGGCGTTAATCATCGGCCGCGAGGCCAGGAGAAAACCTCCCGACCCCACGATGCACTCTTATCCTCGCTCAGCTAAACGCCGTGCGACTTCGTGCATGAACTCCGCCAGATTCTCGCTCTGCTGTTGCCGTGAGACAGGAACCGCCTCTTCAAGCGGAACCGGTTGGCCGATCACTTCAATCTGGTCTTTGTCGAGTTCCAGAACCACGCGGCCGTTTTCTTCGCTGTACCATTCAATGTACGGATAGTCCGAATATTCAGTAGGCGGCAATCCCGCCGTGATATCCCCGACTTTGCCGTTTTGAGACGTGGAGAATCCCTCCATGTAAGCCTCTTTGTCAGGGTCGTCCGGACTCGCCTCGCCCCTGAAGCGAATCTTCGCCCCCTGGATATCGCGGTGAAAGTTGCCCCGCAGTTTTAACACGACCGGGGCATTGACTCCCACAAAGCGTATCCAGCCGGTGACTGCACCAAGCTGCGTATTGTCGAGCTCGCCCTCGATCAAACAGTGTGTAGGTCTAAACGCCATCTTTTCATCCACCTCCTTGTAGTTATTAAGGGTTTGTTCCCCACAGGATTGGAACAAACCCGTCAGGAAGGGCCAAGAAAACCGCTCGGGCTGGCGGTTAAGAGCGGAACCTCCAACCGCCCGCGAGCGTCTTGCGTTCGAAGATTTAAGCGACTTTCAGCGAAGCGGGCCCGTCAGGGCGAAAGTCCCTTAAAGCCTTCGATAAGCGTTTTCTCGCCCGGGCCAAGTTCACCCTTCCAGTCCCCCCGGATGATGCCTGTACCTTGGTATACCGGCCGTATCGCCTCGTATACCTCCGCCCACTACCGCACGGCCGAGGCGCTTTCCCACGTCCCCTCATTGTCGCCTTTCACCGGCTACACGGTACCGGCGGCGATTGACCCAAAGGCCCCAATCTGCTCTAATACCACCAGAGCATCTGCTCATGGAGGAGGATGCCTCTGTGTCCACGGCATTCCTGGAAGCCTGATGGAGTCTTCTGTCAACGGCGAAACGCCCTGCGCAATGGAGGTGAAAGATGGCCAGATCTGCATTTCTCGTTGTTGCTGCTGTCGTGCTTCTGTCCAGCATATCCACGCCCCTGTACGCCTGGGGGCCCGCAACCCATGCGTATATCGCCCATGAAATAGGCCGCCAGCAGGGATCCTCGAACCTCAACGAGATCTACGGTGCCCTCCTGCCCGATGCGTTCAACATGATGTTCGGCGACCCCTATCAAGGCCATCTCTGGACCCTGACCCATTACGAACTCATGCAACTGGTTGAGGCCGCTGAGCTGGAAAACGACAAGGCCCTGGCTTTCGGCTTCGCAAGCCATAATGAGGCCTGGGGCGCCGATCACACCGCTCACATCAACTCGATAACCCATCCGGGCCAGGGTTATGTGATTCGCAAGCAGGACGAACTGGCGGCGATCCTGGAACCTCAGGTCCGACTCTTTCTCCTCTTCAACGGTGTACCCAACGCAAACGAGGTGATCGACGAGGTGCTGCCCACCGTCGCCCACGCAGCCGTAGAGACAGCCATCGATCTGCTCATCTTGCAGAACGAGGATCCCGATATTGGCCAGCGTCTGGTATTGGCTGCCCGTACCAGGGGGTGGTCTGCCCCTATCCTTCTCTGCAAAGCCTATGCGGCAGATTTCGCCGCAGCAGCAGGTACGACTGAAGCCGTGGCAGCCCCCCTCATCATCGCCGCCGAGAACGAGTTCAGATACCAGATCGAGTTGTACGGGACTGCCCTGTCTCAGGAAGACCCAGCCAGCGCCCTCGCAGAACAGGGAGTAGATCTGGCCACATTGCTCGTAGCGGCAGAGTTGGGCATTGTCGTGGATGTTCCTGTGGATCTGATGACAGAAATGCTGGATTCAGCCACTGAGCTGGTGAAAGACGACTACGCAGCAGAGCTTGCCGCCACGATCGCACACGTGCGTCAAGAATTGGATTCCCATGGGGTGCCCCGGGGAGCCTTCTAAAACGGGAACTCTTCCTGCAAACCAGAACACAGCGACCCAGACAGAACTAGCCCGGAGGAGCGATCTGCCGCTCGGAGTCAATCGTATCCACGGTCAGTTCTTCAGATCCAGCACCGGCGTGCCCGCAAAAGCATCGATACTGTCGATCTCGACCACGTTGTCTTTAACAGCCAGAATCTTGCACCGACTGATCGCAATCAGGTTCGGACGCACGGGCGAATGGGTGGCAAAAACACCTCGCATGGGATTCGCCGTGTTACCCTGCGGGTGAACCTGAAGAACGGCCCTTTTCTCTGGCGTGTCGTTGAGATGGAACCAGTACAGCACAGTCACGTGTGAGAACTGATCCAGGCCCATCAGACCTGGCGCATACTCCTCCTCCACGACAATGAAGGTGCGGTCCCCCTCCCTCTGCACTATGCCAATCGGATGCAACGTGAGTGTTTCTCTTGCCATCGGATCCTTTGTCTTCACAACCAAGGGCACTATCTCAGATTGCAATTGAGCCATCCATTGGACCTCTCTCCTGGCCCCAGACGCCGACGGGTTCATCAGGAATCGGTTGAATCCGCGATAGCCGTACTGGGTCAGTAACACCAGCATCTGCCGCAGTGACTCCTGTGAGGGGAAGGACCACTGGCTGCCGAATGAATCCTCAGACCCCAGTTCCCTTGCCTCTGCTCCGGCCCATTCATCGTCCGTAATATGCGGCCGGACATACCCGACTTCGTTGGCCCAAAGATGCTTGGTGCAGCCGCTTTCCTCCTGCACCTTCTTCATCCATTGCGCAAGGCTGACGAGGGTGTGTCGCTCTTCTTCGCCGCCGTGCCCGTAGTGATTTCGAATCAGGCCATCCACGCCTTCGCGCAGGGCCCAGCGGTGCATCGCCAGGTACTGATTTGCATCGCCCCCAATGGCAGCAGAGCAGACAAAGACTGGCACCGGGCCGATGATTTCCTTGGCCAGCTTCGCGTATTCAGCCAGCCAGTGGCCGCAGAGCCAAATGCGGAATTCGTCTTGTAGACGGCTTACGGTTCGCAGCTGGTCTACTGTATTGGCCAGACCCCACGCAGTTCTTGCCTCGGCCCATGATTCCTCGCGTTCCGCAGCCTCGTCTGTGCGGGCTAACTCAGGAAAGAATGGGTGTAACGGCACCTGCCATTCCACTTTCTCGAACGACGCGTAGTTGGTTCCAAATTCCTGATTTAATTCCTTGATATTGCCCAACCGCTCAGCCAACCACTCTTGATAGGCCTTCAACACTACTGCATCCCGCCGGATATCCAGGTAAGTCCGTGCCGTCAACAGCGACAGAGGATAAGTGTTGATCTCATCGCCAAACTGCAATCCCCGCAACCCGGGTTTCGCGTAAGCAGAACGAAAAGCCTTCAGGCTGTCTCGATAGAATTCTAGGATGGCGGGTTTCCACAGGGGCACCAAGCCATTGACACCCGGCACTTCTGCCAAACGCACCTCCATCGCCACAACAAGCCGAAGTGAAGTGGATTCTGGAAAGTGGATGGACTTGAACTGCATTCGATAGGCTGTCCCACGTCCCCATCCCTCGTCGGTCTCTAGCCGAGCTTCGCGTTCAGGCTCAGCAGTGATCGGAGTAATATCTTGCACCTGGCCACTGAGATCCTGGCATTTCCAGTGCTCCAGGTCGAATAACACAGCCTGCACGCGTTGGGGCTTGGTTCTCCTCTGGTCGCTCTCGGCAATGGGCAAGTGAATCTGGAGTTCCAGAGCAAGAGCCTGGCCCGAATGCTCTGTGACATCCTGTACGTCTCGAACGAATACCGCCGCTTTGTCCGATTCAGCGATGAGGTTGCCGTAGCGCCACGGCCAGAAGGTATTCAGGATGCCATAGTACGTGGCTCCAGCATCTTCCAGTTGATCCGAAGTCTCGTTTACACTCCGCACAATTCCAGGGTCAGGACCGGAGATGGGCCATTCTTCCGCGGGCGCCAGCGTGAACTGGTCGAACCCGAGCTTCATCAACTCGACTGGATTCCCAGTACCTGTGAATCCAAAACGCACGTAGGGCTTATCGTTCCACCACATCAAGTGGTTCTCGTCGATATGCCATGGATGGCCCATGTACTCACCTGACGACCGAGCTAACGCAGGTGCTGATTTTGCTGACGTTGCCCTTCTCTGAGCATCATCCCTTTCGTTCAAGGCATTCGTCACAGGAACCAACACGACTATGAGAAAGCTCGCAAGCACAATGATCATACGGCGTCCAGACATCGTTGCCTCCGTTCAAATAGGTTACTGGCCTCCAGGCTGTTTCTCAGAGCAATCCCTCTCGGGCCAGATACTCGTATAGCTTCGCCTCCAGTCGCTGGACAAGTATCGGGTCGTTCTGAACGTAGACGTCCAAGATATCGAGGCAGACAACCTTGGCTGGGTTCTGGCCGTACTCCTCGATCATCTCGGTTGCCATGGCCTGCTCCATGACGAAGATCTTGTCAGCCAGGTCAGCGATCTGCTTGGTCACCGGCCGATTCGCCCCATGCGCAGTCCCGGCTGAACCGGCCGTAATCTCCAGGCTGTTTTCCGCAGCGATCCTCTCACAGACTGCCTCGGCAGTCGGGCTTCGGTCCATGTTGGCGTAGCAGACAAACAGATAGTGCAGTCTCTCGGCCATCCTCTTCCCCGATCATTTCTGCTGGTGTTCGCGCCCGCAGCATTTCTTGTATTTGTGCCCGCTGCCGCAGGGGCAGGGTGCGTTTCGAGCTGCCGTGGGCTTGGGAGGAAGCTCCTGTATCGGTATGGGTGCCTCGGGCTTCTGTGCTCGTGCCGATGGCCGCGAGGCCTCTTCTGTCAAGCCCAGCTCCGCCATCATGGCCTGGCGGGGGATTTCGATGGCCACCGGCCCGGCCGGATCCGGCATCGTTCGAATCAGTGTCAAGACCTTCTGGCGCCCTTCTTCTGTTCGGCACGCTTGGCGAGGTGTTTTGCCCCCGAGAGCCGGCAACGTCGCATCGACCCAGCCCATGTAGTGCTTGTCCATGAGATTCTGCAACGACGATGCAATCTCCGGCGCGATCTCCATGGGCTCGGGTTCATTGATTTGCTCATCGAGAGGGAGTTCTTCCGGCCCAAGGTCCCAGGGGCGCGTCGTCACCCCTTCAAAGGCCACGCCCGGCAACGCCTCCAGCCACTTGCGGCCGCGAGCAAAACGCTCAGCAGAGTTGACGGTGAGCACCAACTCATCGCCCACGAATTCCATCCGTCCCAGGGTTATCGTATCGCCCATCACCCTGCTGTCCGGACCGCTAGGCTTGCTCCAGACGAATTCATCCATCCCCTCGTCGTAGTCGATATCCTCTCGTTCCTCCAGCGTCTGGCGAACCTGCTCCGGATCAGCAAGGGAAAACGATGCGGTATGCCAGAGCAACTCGTCGCCATCTGTGTTGCACATGTGCGGCGGCTGCCAGTTGGCCTGCCAGTCGTCCATCCAACCCCACAGCCACCCGAACTTGTGGGCGTCTTTGCGCAGGCCTTCGGGCGTGAATTTCATCCGCTCTTCCCGCAAAAACTCCACAGCTTCCAGTCCCATTCCCGCACCGAGGACCGGGCCTGCCATTTCGATGAAGTGGAAGTGCCCTGCTGGAAATGCGCGAGCAGCCAGAAAGAGGCTGTTCTGGATGTTCTCAGACATCGCCTGATCATGCACCGTCACACTGCCACCCAGGAGCACGTCTTCCAGGTCGATGGTGCCGGCCTTGGCGTCATGCTCAGCCACCCGGTACAGTGTCGGATGCGCCTCCAGTCGGGCGCGAAGCAGTATGGCCTCGGCCTCGGGCAGGCCCTTTTCCAGCATCTTTTCTGCGTGGGTCTTGCTGTTCTTGTTGGGACGATAGTCCAGGATGCCCCAGACTGTGTAGGCCATTACCACACCCTGTTGTTCGTGCTCGGCGAGATAGTAATCCAGGTCATCGTCGTCGAAGTACCGCTTAACAGGCCGCGATGCCCAGAGCCGGTCTTCCTCCTCAAAGTGTTCGGCAAAGCGGCGAAACAGATGCCTATCTGCCTCCTTCCAGCCCGTCAGGTCGTCGGGCGCCGGGACCTCCTCGTCGTAGCCACCTGCTGTCTCTACAGTCTCGGCAAACGGAGTCGGGTCCATGCTCATGCAGGCAACGAAGTCTGCGACAATCGACTGGAGCTTGGGAATCGCTGGCTCGTATACGCATCTTACGCCTACTGGCTCCAGATTCGGCGCCATTGCGTCATAGAGCTTGCGGCTGGAGAAAACGATCTTGCGGGGCAGGCCCTTTACATCGCCGAACCCTTTGCCGTGAAATGTCTCGACCACGATTCTCGCAGCCTCCTGGAGATCGCCTCCGAGTACAGGCTCACCGCGAAGCACATATTCGCTCGCCTCATCAACCACCAGCAAGATTTGCAGAGTACGGTCGTCGCCCTGGATGCCGGCCGGGACCGTTGGCATGCCGATCAGCCAGGTCGCTTTCAGACGGGCAAGCCTGCCGAGATCGTGGCTTGCCCGTAGTAAAGGTATCGTGTCGGGCACCGTTTCTCGTTCAACCCGTTCCCGCGTCACCCTCACGTTCGGAGCCGCCGCGTCACCGCTGACGTTCAGGACGCAGATCCCCTCTTCGTCTTCAAGGGTCGCAGGGTGCAGCCGCTTCTTCTGGTCCGCTTCGATAACAGCCCGCAAGACCAGGCGCAGCAGGCTCAGCTCGGACTCATCGGGTAGCCGCGGCTGTCGTCCGGGCGGCTTGACAAAAAAGTGCGGCACTTGCTCATCATAGCGGGGATGCACGCCGGCCCCGCGCAACAGGGATTGAGTGTCCGGCGGCAAGTTCCCGAACCTGTCCATGTTGAAGCTCAGAAGGTCCACATCCTCCACGACATCGTCTCCCAGACCTTCAGAATCCAATAGTCCTGCAAAGGAGGCGACCGCCCTGAGCCCGCGAAAGAGCGACAAGCCATATTCCTCACCCGCGTCGCCGAGCACACCGCCGATGATCAGATCATCCTCCCCGGCAACTCTCACCCCAAAGCAGTCGTAGTTCGTGAACCGCTTCCAGAGCTTGCGGCTGTGGAAAGCAATCGCCGCTTGAAGTGCCGCATGTATGATATCCGTTCGTTTCATTGGTCTATCCCCGGATTCCATCCTTCTCCTGTCTGGGCAAGTTGTCCGCGCCGCGTATCCTGTATCGACCGGCAAGAACAGTTGTGTGCGATTGTAAGCCGATCAAAGCGGTACGACAAGCAGCCTTTCGAACCGTCCACGCAGGACCCGCACCGACCTGTAGCCTTAAGCCGTCAAGACTCGCCGCAACGCGACAGCGCGGCCACGCCATTCTTTCAACCGCAGCGCTGAGCCGACCGGCCCGCAGCGCAGGCATCACAGCCGCGTAGCGCACATCTGCCCGCCGTGTGTTTCGGACCGGTCCACGAAGGGCAAGAAAGCCCCCGCATTACCCCCTATTTGCGCCGGCGGCACTCGCGCAAGGCCTTCTCGTAGCACTCGTCACACAAAACGACTTTTCTGCCCTTTCTGTACACCTGGTTGATCTCTCGGTACTCCAACGGCGTCTTCTTGCACTCATCACATATAGCCATCCTTTCATCCACCTCCTTACAGTTGTCTGAATATGAAGGCAGCGGCGAGATATCCGCCCTGCCGCCACCGCATTTGCCGCCTCCGGCCCCCCCTGGACTTTTGCCGCGTCCCGGCCAGTCGCTCCCACACAGCGCCGCCAAGGTCACCAGGGGCGGGTAAACCCGCCCCGTCTCACACTCACTCGCCGTTCTTGGCCAGTTCCTCGTCGAGCAGCGTCGAAGCCTCGTGCTTGGTCACGTTCGCCGGGAACGCAATGTTCAGCTTCTTCATGAACTTCTTCTGCTTCTCGGTCGCCGGCTCGTTGGCGTTCGCTTCGCCGTTTTTCGCGGCTCGTTCTGTACGTATCTCGCCGGACCGCCGGTCTTTGGAGACCTCCTGCAGGATCGCAATCGCTACAGCGTCGCTGTTGACCTTCTCCGAGATCCCATCGAAAAGGGCAAGGTAGTCGTTCACCCTTTGTTGTGTATCGGTTTCCATCTTCTCGTCCACCTCCTTACAAGTATTTGAGTATGAAGACCGGCGGGCGGAAGACCCGCCGCCGTCATCGTGTTCATCCGGCACGTCCTGGACTTCAACGAGTGGGCAGACCGCCCAGTCCTGCTTATTCACCTTCCAGAGCTTCGGGCCCAGGGACTTCAACTCTCCCTCAGAGAAATGTCCCCACTCTGCACACTCCGGACAAGCCGACAGCCGAACGAAGCCAAAGAGGATCTGGTCGTCCTCGTAGACCTTGCCGCTGATGATGCTGTCCTGTTTCCAGGCCTTCTCAGTTACGAACCAGTAGCTGCCGTCAAAGCTCTCGTAGATATCAATGACTGGCGTCCCGTGAATTGTTGTCTGTTTCATACTATAAGTAAGACATACATATATATAAGGATTGTGGTGCTTGAATATATATGTTGCACAACAGCAATACTTATATAGTCCTGTCACGTTGATATATGCATGCCAACCATAACGATTTACTTGACAAACGACCTATACGACAAAGTCCGAGATGCCCCCAGCAAGACCGTCAGAGCCGCACTGGAGCACTACTTCAGGGATGACGACCAACCTGTCGAGAATCCTGAACAGCACCAGCAACCCGGCAAAGAACCCGCCAAGAACTCGAACGCCGCCGATACCGGCGCCGGCACCGAATAGTCCGCGATACATCGACCGCTGCCGCTGATCTTGCCGCCCCGCTTCTGATATCGTCGAACCTCGCGCCCAGATCTTCTTGTGGTGTTCACAAATCCTCTCCCCGTTCCGCAGGGAAAGCGATTTCATGAGCGGCTGCGGAACCCTTGTCTTTTCATGTATCTTCCTGGTGTCCCCATAGGCTCTACCGCCGCCAGTTGTCAATGGGGTCTAATCACAGTGCTGCTCCAAAGGGTCGGCGTCACTAACGCGGGAGCAGGGCGAAATCGATGTCGGGCCTCTGATCGGCAGTGGAACGGCGGGTGAAGGTTTCGCCGGGCTTGCCCGTCTCATTGAAAAAGCCGCAGTTGCGTATGAAGAAGCGCTCCCCTTCGGCGCCACCGGTGAAATCCAGCCGATGCCGGCCGCGCCCGGTGGCATCGACGGAGAATCGCGCCCTGGTGCATTCGTGCCATTGCCCTTCGGTGTCGCACACCCACACGTTTCCGTGATATGCCCGGCGCCCCACATGACCGTAGGTGGGATGAAAACTCTCGAGGAACGAATGGAAGCCGCGCAGGTGGGTGTCGGTTTTCGGCCGACGGAAGCTGGCAATCAGACGCCATTTATCCGCCGATTTGTCGCCGAACCAGGCGGTGTAGATCGTGCTACCCTGGCCATCGGGTTTCACCTCGGTGAGGAAGCGGTAGGTGGTGCCGGCCGTCCAAGGGTAGACGAGGAAGCTCTGGCCGCCGGAGCCTTCGTTGCCGAACTCGCCGACACGCACTCCGGGGCCTCTGCCGAGGGCGACGATGCGCTGGTCTTCCGGGATGTCGCGGGGGTTGTCCGTCCGGAACGGGCTCCAGACCGAGAACAGCACCCGCCGCTCCTCGGGACCGTTCACCTGGATGCCGAAATAGCCTTCACCGAAGCCATTGGCCATGAAGAACGAGCCGATCGGATCCTGCCCCGGCGGCACGGTGATCTCACTGTAGGCGTACTGCCGCGTGCGATCCTGCGGCACCTCATATCGGAGGTGGACCGACGGACCGCGACGGCCCCAGTAGAACATGTTGCCCTGGTTCGTCTTCACGTAGTCGAGCACGAGGTCCTCGGTATCCGAGGAGATAAGAAGATCGCGGATCTCAGCATACACCGACCCATCACGCTCGGCGCCCTGGAGATCGACGCGAACATATCCGGCCTGCGTCATTTCGATGCGACCGATCCGGTGCGGGGCCAGCTCGGCGCCTTCGATCGAGGTTTGGATGGTCCGCTCGCCGATGCGGGTGACAAGGGTCGAGCGGCCGACAGGAACGCTGGCATGGAGCGCCACGCTGAGGATAGCCGGGCGGTCGACATGGAAATAGATCGAGAACACGCCTTCGGCATCGGCCCAGGCGATGGCGCCATCGCGACGAAAACCGTCACTGCCGGGAGCGGGGGCGGTACGAAAGGCGTTGCCGGCCACCGGAACCGACCACTCGGCGGCGCGCGTGGCAGCGGTGGCCATCGTAAGGGCAAAGACAGCAAGCAGACAGGGTGCGTCTTTCATGGTCGGCATTGGAGGTTGCCTCCTGAGGTGAGGGTCATCGGGAAGGTTGCAGATCGGAGAGCCATATCCCAGTCTCCACTACTTCGTAGCCAGTTCGATGGTCAGCAGATATCCGATCCGCGCGATGTCCTGCATGACATGAGGATTCACCCGATAGATCGTATCGCCGGTTGTATGATACTTCAGATGAGGTCCGTTCGAGGCAAAATACAGCACCGGTATTCCTCTAGCATGAAACGGCGCATGATCGCTGCCGCGCACGCCGAGTTCGCGTATCGGGAACGTTGATCGAACGGTTTGGATCTGCCCGTCAACTTTTTCGACCAAGTCCTTCAGGTCCGTGTGCGCGGCACTGTATCCGCAGCGGGAACCATCGCCGACACCGACCATGTCGAAGTTGATCATGTGGGAGATGGCTGTGAACCGGTCCGGAAAGTGGTTGGCGAGATGCCGCGAACCGATCAGGCCCATTTCCTCGGCGCCGAACAGACAGAACAGGACCGACCGCCTCGTTTGAATCTTGTTCTGGGCAAATGCGCGTGCAATTTCGATCACAACGGCACTTCCGCTTGCATTGTCGTCGGCGCCTCCGAAGAGCAACCCCATGTGGGTCCCGCAATGATCCAGATGGGCGCCGACGACGACCACCTCATTCCGCAATTGGGGATCGGTTCCCTCAATATACCCCACGACATTGTGACCGGTCGCCTGCGGGAAGTGTGTCGATCCGACCCGTATCCGGACTTTAGACCGCAATTCGAAGGAGATCGGCCGCTTATACCTCAGGAGGTCCGCCCGGAGGAAAGCACTGCCAAGTCCGCGCTCGGCGAGCAGATGATCGGCCGCAGCGTAACTGATGTTCACCGGGGTGAATCCTTCGATCCAATCTCCGTTTGGATTGGCAATCGGTTCCTCATAGATGTAGATCAGACCGAGCGCACCGGCATCCTTGGCACGCCGCATGCGTGTGCGGTGCTGGTCGTGGTGCTGGTAGGCCGAATTCGACGCATCCGGCGTTCCGCGAAAACACATCACGAATCTCCCCGCCACATCCACTCCGAAATAATCGTCGTATCCCAGCTCCGGTGCGTGAATGCCCCACCCGATAAACACCACCTCCGCCGTCCGGTCGGCGGTATCGCTGAAGAGCAAGGGAAGAAAGTCCTTCTCCAGGCCAAGCACCATCTCACGGAAGCCGCTCTCCTCCTGCTCATCGAACAGAAAAAGCGACATCGCAGCATCGTTGACAAGCGTGTATTGAATGGGGAACGGCAGCAGATAGCCATGCTCATCGTCGGCCGGTTTCACACCCCACGACTGGAACATGTCCCCCACCCAGGCGGCCGCTGCGTTATAGCCGGCATGTCCGCTCAGCCGCCCTTGAAACTCGTCCGACGCCAGCCGGTGCACCGTCCGGTAGATCGCGAACCCACGGATCGATTCCGCCTGGTGCGGCAACGGTTTCGCCACGACCGGTAGCGAAATGAACGCACACACGAGATGAACAAGAGCTGGTCTTCGTATAATACTTCCAATGTCATGCATTTTCGACTTTCGCCTCGGTCCATGTGGGACTTCCCGATGAAGCATCAATCGTCACCCATCCGATTCGCACGTTGCGATCCTTCCCTGTCACTGGGCCGCAGTGAAACCGAATGGATTGGTGAACGTGCGAAACAGGTCTTCACCGTCCCGCCGGTGCAGTTCGATGCGCACGTAGTTGCCGATGCGTGATGTTTGGCGATAGTTGAGCGTCTTGCCCTCATGGACCACGCGTCCCAGCGACCAGGGCGCGTTGCTCGTCTTGTAGTCGGCTTCCGGCTCCAGAGACTCGGGGGCGGAGATCCACTTGATCGTGTCGTAGTTGGAGGCGTCGATTGTGATCGTGCCCGCTTTGGCGTCGACGCGGATGGCTTCGATCTGCGGGAACAGATCCTCGGGCCGACGACGTTGGCGAAAATCATCGCGCCGGCTCGACTTACGGAAGTAGAACCGCCCCGTCTCCATCGCCAGGCGAACATTCGCCTCGCTCAGCTCCTCCAGCGGGAAGACCGCATCGGATTCGCGCACGCTGTCCAGCGCGTGCATATCGTCGGTGCCGAAACCCCAGATGGGCCGGTGCGGCATGAACCGGGCCAGCAGTTGATCCCAAAGTCCCTCATCGTACTTCTCGGTGGGCACCGAGCAGTTCGTCACTTCGATGCCGACAAGATAGTCCGGGCCATGCTTCTGAAATCGCTCTGCGTACCACTGCACGGGCTGCCGCGTCCACCAGTTCGCGTCAATGCCCGGATGATTCAGAAACGCCAGGCCGCCTCGCTTCTTGACCTCCAAGAGCAACGTGTCCTCGTCCATCTCGTGATCCGGGGCGCCGAAGCCATTGAAGAAGCTGTTGATGTGGTGCCGGTAAGAAAGCTCGTTCCCTTGAATACCCACCATCCCCAGTTCACCCGGCGCGGGTCCGCCAAAGTCGGTCCACGGCCACGTAGTGTTGGCCGGATAGTCCGCCGGCTTGGGGTCCGGGAAAGGCGACGCCTGCTCTTTGGGTACACGCCCCCCTTCCACATGCCGGTTGGGCTTTATGTTGTCGTGATCGGTGATGGAGAGGATCGTGAATCCAGCCTTGTGATACGCGGCAAGCACCTCTTCGAGGCGATGGTGCCCGTCGCTCTGCAGCGTGTGCACGTGCAGCGCCGCCCTGTGATGCTGCACCGTTGCCCAATCGACGCCTTCATAGGGGTTCACCACGATGGTGCGAGCCGGTTCCGAGGTGGTGGCGCAGCCAGCCCCGATCGCGGCGATGCCGATGCAAAGTCCGGCCAAAACAACCCCAACAATCCGACGGAAACACGACATGGCAATTCCCCTTCGTTTGCAGCTACTTCGTCGATCATTCATCCAGTTCGTGATTCACTTTCAGCTTCGCAACAAACCCCGGCGTAAGTTCCACGCCCCTTGCCTTGAGGTGCCTGATTACCTCTCTGCTCAATCCCGTGTTGAGATGGTAATGCCGCAGCGATTTGTTGATCTCCACAAAGCCGAAGCGGTCCACCATCTCCGGCTCCGGCTTGCCATCGACAATGGGGGCATGGATCGTGCAGTTGGTCAAACGTGTTCCCAACGTGCTGTCAAGAGAGTAGAAACGCGGCCCCGCCGCCCGGACATCGGGTTGGAAGTGGCAATCGAAAAACGCCAGCTCCCCGCGCAGGTCAGGAGCGTCGAATGTGTTTACCGAACAGCGATGAAGGAACGCGCTGGCCGCGCAACGGCTCAGAAGGATTGTCACATTCTCGCAATCCGTGAACACCACCTTTGGAACCAGCGCCCTCTGATCGGCGTATTCGATGGGTCTTGCCCCACCGATCTGGAGATGGATCTGAGCGACATCGCCGGGATGTGCCGAATGCGTCTTTTCGAGCTGGACCTTGTCGCATAGCAGGATGCAATTGGACTGAATCCGGCTGTCGTCGCAGACGCCGGGCCGTCGCACGTCGTAGTGGCCGGGGTCGGGAATACGCAGCAGGCGCACGCCCTTTTGGCGTCCTTCGACTGTGATGTTTCGGAAAATCAGCGTGTGGGGAAAGAAAAGCCGCTGGCCTGTCTGGGTGCGGGAAAACGGAGCGATGTCCATGAGCCAGCATTCTGCATCCGACGCAGGCGCCGCCGCATAGTCGATACAAAGATTTTCGATGGTGACGCTCGTTCCCAGGCCGATGGGATACTTGTAGTCGAAGTCGGACGGACGCATGGAAAGAACGGATACCCTGCCATTGCCGCTGGGCTTGAGCGTGCAGTCCCGCAGGCGGATGGGGCCATCCCATTTCGCCCCATAGTCGGGCCGGAAACTGATGAACGTGTTGCCGTGACGGGTGGTGTTCTCGACTACCAGCTCCCCACCACCCGTGACGGATATCCCCTTGAGGCCGATGGTGCAATCGGTGATCGATAGATTCCAGCAATGGAAGTGCACGTCCACGCGATTGAGCCGGCAGTTCTCCAGACGGAAGTTCTTGTTGAGGTTGGTGCCGAAGACACCCCAGGAAATCCAGCCAGCGTCAGCCGTCACATTGCGGAATGTGCAGTTCAGCATCCGGGCACCGCCAATGCCATAGGTCCCATGCGCCACCGGCTGCTCGGGGGTACGACGCGACTTTTCCCATGGCATCGCCCGAATGTTCTCGAGGGTCACGTCGTAGACGTTGCTCAAGACGTATAACCCATTGCGTGGTTCAAGGGATAGGTCCCGTCTTCCCGGTTCCAGCCCCATCCACTGTTCGCGGATGATCGTACGGCTGCGCTGTACGGAAATACCATTTTGGTGATACCCCGGCCTGCTGTCCTACGGCGTGTCACCGGAGAAGTGGAAGCCGCCGCCCTGAATGACCAGGTAGTTGTCGTTGCACGGAATCGCTCGAATCGAAGTGAAGCTCCGGAATTCCCAGGCAATGTCCCCCAGGATGCGTCCTTCTTCTTCCACATAAAACAGCTCCTCACGCGCCCAGCCCCGGTTGCCGGCATAGCCGGCGCGAATACCGATGCGATCCTCCGCATCCTGGACGATCATCAGGTGTCCCGCGTAGGGAGCCAGTTCATCGATGATCTGCACGCCGGGCTTGAGCTTCCCAAGTAGCGCCTCGCGAAGAGCGGTATCGTCGGTCAGTACCTTGGCGGGCCGATCGTTCTGAACCACAAAACGCGGCGCTGTCCGTCGATTGTATCGTTCGTCGATGTGGAAGACCGCCTTTCCCCACTGGACGGGCGTTGTGATCGGTATGGCATTCGTCCGGATGATCCAGTACTCCCCCGAAAGATTGACGACGGGAACCTGGTGCCGGTTGGCGTATTCATGAGCCAGCTTGATCTGGACCCCATCATCGTTCTTTCCGTCGCCGACGGCACCGAACATCTTGTAGTTGACGGCCCTGCGCTCGTGCAGGACAGCTAGAAAACCGTCGCGAAGCGCGAGGATATCCCCATCGTTGGCGACGCCTTGTCCTTCCGGCCCCTGAATTCGGTAGAGCGCAGCACCCCCGTCACCGGGAGAATGGAAACCCAACGTCTCGGCCCACTCGCCTTCTCGTGGAACGATCCTGGATTTCATGGCCTGCACGGTGAGGTGTCGTGAGACGCCGGCCTGGCTCCCGCCCCCTGCCGCATCCCCGGCAAGCGCGTGTGTCGTGGAGTGCACTAGGCCAATCCCCGCGCCGCCAATGCCGGCGATGACGCCCCGTCGAGTCATTCTGGATGGCTTGGATCGATCAGTCATCGTATCCCTTTCATTTCATCGCACTATAGCATACTCGCGATGCGGCCGAAAGAATTCCCCGCGCAACTTGACGTACAATCGCTGAGACCGTATGGTCAGAACGGTCGGCACGATCACCGCAGTCAAACAGCAGAAGGAGTATCCAGAATGAAGATCGTCTTATGTCACTTGCTGCTCGTATACGCGTTGGGCGCTCTACCGGCTGCGAGTGCCTCGGCCGAGACGCAAGGCTCATTGGTCGGCGACCGATCCGGTCCTCGCACCATCGCCATCCTGAAGAGCGATCTTCCCGAGAGCGACCCTGCCACCGCTGAGCACCTCAAGATCTCGCTGGAGGCAGCGGGTTTCTCGGTAGCGTCTCTGACCGCTGAAGAGGCCGGCGACACCGCGATCCTTTCGGCCGATCGTTTCATGCTGTTTGTCGTCCCCAACGGCCGATTCTATCCTGCCGACGGCTTGCCGAGTCTGACAGATTACCTCAAATCCGGCGGCCACCTGATGATCATGGGCGGGCCTGCTTTCACGAACCTCACCTGCCGCTTCAATGATCGCTGGTTCGACCGCGATGGGATCCGCCGGACCCTGCAAGATATCGAACCACAGCGCATTGTCTTGCCGTGTGACAACAGCGATGAACTGATCGGCTGGTATCGCGCCACGAACGACCCAAGAAGTACCGGCACGCTCCGGATCATTTCAGACCCTTCCGCCTCGGCCGGGAGGTGTCTGGCGATCCATACGGCCGAACTGACCGGCTGGGACACATGGTACAGCCCGGCGATAGACGAATTGTTCGCGCCGGGTCACTCGCTGCTGTATCTGCGGGCGCGGGGCGGCCCCGACACCCCGCAAATGACCATCGAGATCCGCGAGACCGACGGCTCTCGCTGGTTTGCCGTAGTAGAACTGACTGCGGCGTGGCAGAAGCACGTCCTCCAACCCGGCGATTTCAAATACTGGCCTGATTCCCCCACCCGCAACCGCGGCACATCCGGCGACCGCATGAATCCACAGAACGCCGCGGTTATCAGTTTCGGCCTGGCGCAATCGCACACTTCGGCAGTGAAGCCCGGCTCGCACACCTTCTTCGTGGACCAGGTCGGAACCGCCGCCGATCCCTTCCCCGCTGATGTCCGGGAAAGGACTGAAACCGCTCCACCACTGATCGAGACCATCAGCCCTGCCTACAAAGTCTATGAGCTGACCAACATCGCCGCCGTCAGAGCTGCATCGGAACAGAGAATCATCCCAGAGCCTATCGATGTTGCTCCGCCCAGTTCGGCGACGTCGCCCCATGTGAGATTTGCCGGCCGAGGCTACACGGACAGGGCCAAGTGGCGATTCATCCCCCTACTCGAGGCTTTCGACGAAGACAACCACAAGCTCGGAGTGCCTTTTTCGCTTCTCATCTCACACACAGATGAATTCAAGGCCTCCGTCACAGCGAATCTCGGCATCAGCGGAGCGTCGATCCAGGACCCCAGTCTGACGGCCGCTATTGTTTCTGCTGTCGATCGAATCCAACACGGGCTCTTCCTCTTCAACGCAGGCTCCCAGCGGTTTGCATACTGGCCGGGTCAGAAGGTTGTCCTTGGCTGCCGCGTGATCAACACATCGCATCTCGCCAGGACCGCCCAGATCAGGATCACCGTTTTGCAGACCGACTCGGCCGAAACGGTCTTCACACGAACGGTGCGTCTGGATACTGCACCTCATGCTGTTGCCGAATTCGCATGTGACTGGCAACCACCATCCTCCCCGGCCCGCTACATTGTCTGCACCGAATTGCTCAACGAGGGGCAGGTCCGTGACGCAATCAGGCACGAGTTGACTGTCCTGCCGGAACCCCGCCCCGCCCGCGATGACTTCGTCCAAGTTCGCAATGGAGACTTCTACGTCAAGGGCCGCAAATGGTACCCGGTCGGCGTCAATTACTGGCCTATGTACGTTGCAGGTCTGGAAGCAGGTGATTACTGGCTCCACTGGCTCGCCCCCGGCGCTTACGACCCGCATGAGGTCGAAAGAGACTTGGCCCTCATGCGGCAGATGGGCATCAACATGGTCAGTATCCAGACGGGCAAGCCCGATCACCTGCCCAATCTGATCGACTTCCTGCACCGCTGTGGGCGCCACGACATCAGGGTCAACGCTTTCCTCGAAAATGCCAGCCCTCTCGGCTTCCACGAGCAGCGCGTCCGCGATTACATCCGGACCGGCCGCCTCGACGAGAACCCGGTCATCTTCGCTTGGGACACCATCTGGGAACCCGGCAATTACGTCTTCTCCGAGTCGTGGCGGCCGCGCTGGGATACAGACTGGCGGCGATGGATCGTCGAACGTTACGGCAGCATCGAAAACGCCGAGCAGGACTGGGCCTTCGCCGCGCCACGAACCGACGGTCGCATCGTCTCGCCATCAGACACTCAACTTCGTGAAGACGGTCCCTGGCGAGTCATGGTCGCCGCCTACCGTCGCTTCATGGACAACTTGATGAGCCGAAAATGGAATGACGCCACACGGCGCCTACGCGAGATCGTTCCGAATCACCTCATCAGCTTCCGCCAGGGCAACACGCTGCCACACGATTTCACCTTCACTGCCACCGCCAAGCACATCGACTTCATCTGCCCCGAAGGCTATTCCATCCCCAACACCGAGGACGGCTACCATGCCGCCACCTTCATCACCCGCTACGTCCGCTTCACAACCGGTGGCAAGCCCATCATTTGGTCAGAGTTCGGCAAGAGTGTCTGGAGTCCAAACGCGATGCGGCCGGATCCCCGCGCCGTCGCCGAGCAGGGCCTCTACCACGACCTCTTCTATCGCGTGGTGCTGGCCGCCGGCGCCCAGGGAACTGCCCCGTGGTGGTGGCCCGGGGGCTACCGCGTCGACGAGAAGAGCGACTACGGCATTATGAATCCCGACGGCACGCCCCGGCCGGCGGCTCAGATCCTTGCGGAGTATGCGCCGAAGATCAAAGCACCCCGCGATTATCCCGCCGGGACTTTGCCAATGACGATCGACCGCGACGCACACCCCGGCGGATACTGGTATCTTGCCTTCAACACCGGCAAGGACGCCTGCGTTGCGGCAAGCGCCCTGGGAGCGAACATCACCATCCGAACGGCCGGTACAGGGACTACGTCTGTCGATACTCCGCTTGTCGCCGTCGGCAACGTGCCGTACAACGGCACCAATCCGCCGAAGTACCTCAACGCCGAATTCAACTGGTTCCGAGTGCAGGATGCCGCCGGCCGGTGGATCGACATCCGTAACGGAGATACCGTCACATTTGCAGCCGGCCGCCCGATCCTCGCTGAGGCCTCCGTTGGCAACCTGCAGGAAGCAATATGGCTGACACCCGAAAGTGCTTCCGGCCGCGATGGGGCCGTTTATCTGGCCTCGACCGCAAATTCGCAATTGGAGTTCCGTGAACCCATTGGCCTTGACACGTCCTATCTCCACGATGCTGATTTTAGCCATTTCACGATCGGTACAATCAGCGAGGAAACTGCCGTTGAGATCCAAATGGTGGCTGCCGGAAGAGCCGCTTTCGGCGAGAAGATCGCCTTCACGCTCCGACCCCAGCCGTAGAGCACGCGGGTTCATCGGCAATAATTGGCTGGCAGTTGGGAATTGCCCGCGCGCCCGTGCAGACGGGACAAGGAACTGCGCCAGAGGACGTCGTGAACCGTATCGTGCGGTCATAAAGGAGAAGCTACAACAGGGGGACACTATGACCTGCAACGCCGTCATCGCCAGCGACCCAATTGCATCCGCCGATAAGCTCACCCGGCATGCCGCAACCAGCAGCAAGATACGTGGAAATATTTGGCGTCGGTTAGGACGCGGAAATAGCGTTCGACTTGTCGGGCGTATCGGTTGTTCTTGTCGCTTCAATGGGGCCGCGTCGGTTAGGACGCGGAAATGTCGTCGCCCACCAGTCCATCCGGCGAACAGCCGACGCTTCAATGGGGCCGCGTCGGTTAGGACGCGGAAATACGGTGCCACCCGGCGGACAGAACGATCGAATCATGCTTCAATGGGGCCGCGTCGGTTAGGACGCGGAAATGTTGACGACACCTACATTAAACTCGGGTTCGTCATGCTTCAATGGGGCCGCGTCGGTGAGGACGCGGAAATAGAGGGCGAGCAGCCCAGACTCGTTGGCTACGCGAGGCTTCAATGGGGCCGCGTCGGTTAGGACGCGGAAATGACACGGCGGCGATCCAGGCGGCGATTTATGCTGGCGCTTCAATGGGGCCGCGTCGGTTAGGACGCGGAAATCAGCACTTCATTCGCGGTCAATACCCCTGAGTACGCTGCTTCAATGGGGCCGCGTCGGTTAGGACGCGGAAATACGGTGCCACCCGGCGGACAGAACGATCGAATCATGCTTCAATGGGGCCGCGTCGGTTAGGACGCGGAAATGTCGGGTCGATGCGGTGGGACGGTAACGCGTGGGACAGCTTCAATGGGGCCGCGTCGGTTAGGACGCGGAAATCCTGTGCCTCGCCCACCCGCACGAACCGAGCAACTGGCTTCAATGGGGCCGCGTCGGTTAGGACGCGGAAATGAGGTGATGTGCCGCCGCTGGCCGTACGTGGACCCCGAGGCTTCAATGGGGCCGCGTCGGTTAGGACGCGGAAATGCAAATTGTGCCGCCGTCACCACCTATTTTGTAGGCGGCTTCAATGGGGCCGCGTCGGTTAGGACGCGGAAATTGTCCGTGCCCCGCGTTCACAGCGACAGCTATCGCGCTTCAATGGGGCCGCGTCGGTTAGGACGCGGAAATAGCGAGATTGTAGAGCCCTTCGTCGTTGCCGATCCGCTTCAATGGGGCCGCGTCGGTTAGGACGCGGAAATGCCGAGAAGGATCAGCAGCTACAGGACCTCCTCAGTCGTGCTTCAATGGGGCCGCGTCGGTTAGGACGCGGAAATCCCACCCTCCGAGAGCGGGTGTACGGCCTGCAGGCTGCTTCAATGGGGCCGCGTCGGTTAGGACGCGGAAATTGGTGACGGTCTATTTCCTGCGAGACTGCGATGGCACGCTTCAATGGGGCCGCGTCGGTTAGGACGCGGAAATCCGGACGAACCCGACGAACCCACCGGCTGGCAGAGAGCTTCAATGGGGCCGCGTCGGTTAGGACGCGGAAATGCATCGAGTTGGTGCAGGCCAAGCTCAAGGTGCAGGCGCTTCAATGGGGCCGCGTCGGTTAGGACGCGGAAATGATCAGGTTGCCCCGCCAGACCACGCTGCGATTGTCCGCTTCAATGGGGCCGCGTCGGTTAGGACGCGGAAATTCGGGGGCTCCATCGGGAGCCCCTGAGCCTTTCTCCGGCTTCAATGGGGCCGCGTCGGTTAGGACGCGGAAATAGTACGACCTCGATGAGATATCCCGTGCGATCGGAGAGCTTCAATGGGGCCGCGTCGGTTAGGACGCGGAAATCCAGCCTGAAAACGGCGGAACAGAAGGGCCGAAAGCGCTTCAATGGGGCCGCGTCGGTTAGGACGCGGAAATCCCGCATAAGTGGTACGGCAAGTACCGCGTCATCGCGCTTCAATGGGGCCGCGTCGGTTAGGACGCGGAAATACAACAAGGGCAGGCTCTTCGAGAGCACCAACGTCTAGCTTCAATGGGGCCGCGTCGGTTAGGACGCGGAAATTGGCCTCGCACAATACCGAGGACATGACCGTCGCGGGGCTTCAATGGGGCCGCGTCGGTTAGGACGCGGAAATCAGGCCGTAGACGTCGTCGAGGTCGTCGCTCGTCTGGCTTCAATGGGGCCGCGTCGGTTAGGACGCGGAAATGGTCGAGACGGTGATCGATCTGCTCAACCGCGCCGGGCTTCAATGGGGCCGCGTCGGTTAGGACGCGGAAATGACGGCGACGCCGCGACGCTGATGGAACTGTGGATCGCTTCAATGGGGCCGCGTCGGTTAGGACGCGGAAATAGAGCGAGCACGGCGGGGACGGGCAGGGCTATATCTGGCTTCAATGGGGCCGCGTCGGTTAGGACGCGGAAATCGGGTCGATCTACGCGTTGCCTCTCGCGCGCCCGCGCGCTTCAATGGGGCCGCGTCGGTTAGGACGCGGAAATTTCGCAAGCA
>Ga0209510_1001185_pt1 | contig 30762 bp, 16 predicted proteins | sample BiotimSIPDNA_FD_185749 | JGI IMG/M metagenome (GOLD analysis project Ga0209510, IMG submission 185749) | Anaerobic biogas reactor microbial communites from Washington, USA - Biogas_R1 time_0 SIP DNA (SPAdes) (version 2) | ecosystem: Engineered > Bioreactor > Anaerobic > Unclassified | place...
AGGGAAGCATTGATTCCCTGCATTTCAGAAACTGAACGGAGCATTGACTTCTGAATGGAGTTGTTGGTACCTACAGTAAGCCATTTTTTAATCTTGTAATCAGCATTGATCTGGCCGGTAAGCCGCTTCATGACATCCTTGTCTCCGGCGATGATACCGTTGTCACCAACATATGTAAGGGATATATAAAGGTTTGATTTTTCGTTAGAACCCTCTAAGCCGACTGTATGTCTGATAGCCTGACCTTTCTCCAGCATATGATCAAGCCAATAGGTGTCAGTCTTGCCATCCCAGAAAGACCTTGAGTTGTTCCCCTGGAGTTCCTGATACTCAACATACGTTTTTGCATCCATAAGTTTGGGAAGATGCGAAGCAGACTGGGTGGAAGACATGAAGTTATAAAAGACCCTGCCTTTTTCCGAATTCTTTCCTGACTTGGTGGTTACAAGGATAACCCCGTTACCTGCCTCTATACCATAAATGGCGGCAGATGCAGCGTCTTTTAGGACTTCGACAGAAGCGATGTTTTCAGGATCAAGATAATATATATTGTCGACCTTCAAGCCGTCAACGATGATAAGGGGAGTTGTTGAGGAATTGGAAGAATAACCACGGATCTGAATGCTTGGTTCAGAGCCGGGAGCTCCTGACGCATTCACAATCTGAACACCCGCAGCTTTACCCTGTAAAGCCTGAGCAACAGATACAGTGGAGCTATTAGTAAAAGCATTCCCTTTAATAGAAACGACAGCACCCGTGAGGTCGGATTTCCTCTGGATACCATAACCAATCACCACCATTTCCTCAATCCATTCTGGCTGTTCTTCAAGAGTAACCTTATAAAATGTATTTTTCACAACGTGAATAGTGGTAGTTGAATATCCAAGACAAGAAACAGTTATAAAAGAATTCTCAGGCACAGAAAAAGAAAAATTGCCTTCGGAATCTGTTATAGTTCCTATAGAAGAGCTCCCTTCCAACATAACAAATGCGCCAATTACACTTTCTCCTTTTTTGTCAACTACTTCTCCGTTTACCATTATATCCTGACTTGTCTGGGTAGATATGACTTTTTCCACTGAGGAAAGAATAATATGGTTGCCTAAAAATTTGTAAGAAATATTGATACCTTCAAACAAGGAATCAAGAACCTTGTTGATACTTTGATTCTCAACATGAATACTCATTTTATGACTGACATCTACTTTGTCATTATAAATGAATAAGCGACCTGTCTGATTTTCAATCTCATTGAGGATGGTTTCAAGAGTAACATTCTCAATATTCAAAGACAATATAATATCCTGAGAATAGAGTGGTTTGCAGATTAAGCAAAAAAAAACTGCTAATGGTATGACTACATTCCGATTCAATTGATATATACTATTCTTTTATCATCATCAATTGAATAGGAAAAGCCCACACTCTGTTGCAAAATACCAAGGGCATAATTCAATCCATCCGATATTCTGAACTTACCGGTAAGACTATGGGAAGGGACAGTCTCATTGTAAACAAAATCCACACAGTAATATCTCTCCAAATCAACCAGTATCTTGTCAAACATCTTGTTGTGGAATGAATATAAACCTTCTTTCCAAGTATATTTGTCCGTATTGACAATGGATCCGATATTATGTATTCCGTTTTGGAAAGTTGAAGTCTGATTGGGAATTAATTTGGCAAGTGCAGAATCTTCTCCTTTTTGGCATATTTCCACGCTTCCCTTAAACAAAGAAACTTCAAACTCATCATTTTTCGTATCTGAAATCAGATTGAATTCCGTTCCGGTAACCTTAACATCAAGAATATCTGTCTTAACTCTAAACACTCTATTTTCATCATGAGCCACGTCAAAATATGCCTCTCCCAAAAGATACACCTCACGACTATCCTTTGCAAAAGAGGAGGGGTATTTGAATGTGGCTCCCGAGTTCAGCCATAGATTAGTGCCATCAGCAAGGACGAGATTGACTCTCTGACCTATTGGAACGGTGACAGTATTCATAGAAATGTCTGGCTTTACAGCGTTTTTTCCAAAGAAAAAGGATGATACAAGTAAGATAGCGAGACATGCTGCATAGGAAGAATACTTGACAAAAGAGGAAAACCTTACTTTACGTACGCTACTCTTTGACTTTATTTCAGACAAAGTAATAACATCGTAAAGTTTCCTTTCAGCCATCATCTGAGACAAATTATCTTCAGATGCTTCAGCCCAATTTTTCACGTTCTCATTTTCAGCTTCGGAAGTCAACCCGGAGAACATTTTATACAGCATGTCTCGATCCATAAAGATTGAAAATTATCGTTTTGAAGCCTTGTCAAGTGGCAAATCAGAGAAAACAGGCGTAGCAACAGCTGCTGCATCCTGTCCCTCAGGGTAGCCAAACACAGTAAAATCGATGATTCCAAGAGGTGTTTCTTTAGGCCAATCAGTAATCGTAAATTTGACAAAGCGGCAATTTGTAGGAGTAAAGTTGTTAAAGATAGTATTTTTTGCAATATTATTATTAGTCTTGTCAAGAACAGTCATATAATTCTTTCCGTCCTGTGATACTTCAAGTTTGTACTTATACACCGGAGGTGTAGTCCGAACGCCACGCATCCTCCTTCCTCCGGTAAACAGAACCCTCATTCCATCTACAGTAAAGTGCTGGACAACATCGAAACGGGTTGCCGGCGAAAGCTCAACAGTAATTGATGGTTGTGAATCGGTGGATTCAGGCATCCAAACAGTACCGCTATAATTATCTACTGCGTATGCGGCGGGATATCCGGCTGTCTGAGAAGAGAATGTTGATAATGCATTCATCGCATTCATTTTGTTCACCGTCACAGGTATGGATGCCGGAACGTCCTTCTTTGCTTCAGTACCTGGAGCTGGCTGGGGAAATTCTGTTACAGTACAATACATAAGGCCATCTGCATCAAACTCGATCTTATCCATACCTATACGGCGACCTCCGGGAGGATTGGACAGGACAATGGTATAGAATTGATACCATTCGTCTTTGCCAGCCGACTTTACAATGGAGCCATGGGCAGTACCGGTAACAAGTCCATCTGTCTTTCTAAGAAGTGGGTTGTTTGAAGCATAACTATAGGGTCCTAGAGGAGAAGTAGCTGTGTAATAGCCTTCAGCATAAGATTTCCACTGAGTTCCGGAAGCGGAGTACTCCAGATAATAGATACCGTTCCTCTTGATTACCCAAGGTCCTTCAATCCAGGCCACTCCCGGATACTCGTTCATCTCGCCATAACGTTCCCATGCGTGCATAGGATTGAATCCGAAAAGATGCGTGGGTTTTTCTGCAAACGAAGTAAGATCGTTGGGGTCTAGCCTTACTCCGTAAATACCGCTGATACCTCTACCAGGCCAATACAGATACGGTGTGTTATCATCATCAATATATATATGCGTATCGAATCCACCGTTCCATCCATTCTCGATGGGACCGGTATTTTTGAACACCCCAAGATCTGTGTACGGTCCTAAAGGATCATCAGCGACAAACACGTGATCACTATTTCCGGTAAGGTAGAATTTCCCATTATACTTCACCAGGTCAGGAGCACCGGGAATATTTGCAACCTGATGGAAATCCCAGTTCAGGAGATCATCAGACACCCACATTCCACCACCTGAGCAGCACATATAATACTTACCGCCATGTTCCATGACTGTAACATCTCCGCCTGCATTTCCTCCATTCCCGATGGGCATAGGAAGAGGATTACAAAAGCGTTGCTCTTGTGCCATCGCGATTAGCGACGACACAAAGAGCAAAGCTATTACCATAAAAATCTTTTTCATAAAGGATCTTTCATTGTAAGATTACCAACCGGTGTGCTGTTTCAAATTTGGATTAGCCTGGAGCTCGTTGTCTCCAAAAGGAAGCTGCCAATACTTGTCATCCCATCCATTTCCTTCACCCTTACTGATGCCATTGACATCAATATTATATTCCTTTGTGCCTTCTTTGTAGCCAAGGAAGGAATAACGTTTTTTTCCGGCATTTTCAAGGACCTTATCTGCAATTTTCCAGCGGATGATATCGAACCATCTCTCGTTTTCCGAGAAAAGTTCAGCACGACGTTCGTCAATAATGTTCTGCAGGGTAAGTGTAGAAAGTGTAGGATGTTGAGACCTTTGACGTACACGGTTCAATGCAGCAAGGCCAGACCCATCGGAGTCTCCGTTAGCAACAAACTGCGCTTCTGCATACATAAGCAGGACCTCGGCAAAACGGATAATAGGATTATTTGCCCGTGAATAGAAGTTGTTACCGGTCTCGGTGTAAAGATCCTCATCCCACATAAGTGCTGTTGCATTCCAATAGCCGACGTGGTTAGTATAGTATGCACCCGGTTTTATACCCTTATTCTGGTCAGCATACTCCATATCCATAAGCTGATCATACGACATAAGTTTTGCCTGGAAACGTATATTGTCTTCACCGTCGTGTTGCTTTAAAAATTCAATAAACTCAACACTTGGATTGCAAAATCCCCAACCGTAACCTTTGAATGCCTTGGGAACGTATACATTATCAGCTTGGAAACTTCTCCAGGTCTGACGGTTATCATTCTGCATAGTCTTATCTGAACCAGTCTCAGCACAGTTGCGTTCGAAGATGTATTCCTCACAGAAATCAGTCTTCACACGGAACAAATCCTGAGGATTGGGAACAAGATCATAAAGATTGGATTTGATAATTGAATTAAGCGGATCAATGGCTTTCTTTACATACTCGACATTATTGTACTGAGTGCCATACCAAAGTGCTGCCTTTCCATAGAATGCAAGTGCCGCACCAGATGTTGCACGACCACCGATAACCGACTGTTGTCCTTTTGCTGGAACTGAAGGGAGAATATTGGCTGCTTCAGAAAGATTTGAGAGTATCCAATCTATCATCACTGCAGGATCTCCATTAGGAGCTAACATATCTTCAGAAGTATAGATATGATCTGCGAAAGGTGGATCATGCCATACCCTCATTCCCTCGAATAAAGATACTGCTCTAAGGAACATTGCTTCCGCTTTTATTCTTTTCATTTCCGTATCATCGGTTTCGGGTATTTTATCAATAATAAGATTGCACTGATAGATGCACTTGTAAATTGACTGATAAAGGCTATATCCTCTACGAGGTCCATGGAAAATCCAGTCGCTGGGCTGACAAGTTAGTTCGTCAGCGTTCCTGTAACGGTTTGCATTATCTGCATACTTACCGCCACCACAAGTGATATCATCAGAGATGATTTCAAAAAAGTTCTGAACCTGAACCTCCTCCGGACCGGAAAAGTAGATATTATATGATGCAGCAATCAGTTTCTCTGCATCTTCAACCGTTGCGTTTTCATAGAATGAATCAAAATCGGTAGCGCCCTTACGTGGATTGTTCAATTCCTTTGTGCAAGAGGACAAATAAAATGTAAGTAATAATAGGGATGCGAAAATTATTGATTTTTTCATAATGTTTCAATATTAAAATGACACGTTCAAACCGAACACCAATTTCTTTGAGATAGGATACGAACCTGTATCTACCGCAAGGCCATTGGTCGCCGAGCCATACAGGCCGACCTCAGGATCAAGTCCCGGATATTTCGTGAATGTAATCCAATCGTCTAAAGATACATAAATTCTCAGATCACCCATTTTTATTTTGCTGACAATATTCTTAGGAAGGGAGTAACCAAGCTGAATCTGTTTGATCTTGAAGAAAGATGCATCAAACATCCTATCAGTTGAACAAAGGATCTTTGTATCTGTGGTAGGCTTAGGGTGCCTGTATCCTGTTGATTGCGGGTTCTGCCAGGCATCGGTATAGAACTCTGCAAGTGTATTACCAGTGGTGTTGTCTGCTCTGGTCATGGAGTAAAGTCTATCAACTCCCTGAGCACCGGTGCCGTAGAGCGTGAAATCAAAACCCTTGTATGCCATGTTGATGGTAAAGCCGTATGTGAAGTCAGGCATACCCTTTCCTGCATAGATCCTGTCTTCGTCGTTGATGATGTTGTCTCCGTTATGGTCTGCATATATCACAGCTCCTGTTTCCTGATCAACGCCTTGTACTTCGTATAGACGGAGGTACCAGAGAGGATAACCTGCCTCGAAATATGTAACTGCCTCTGCGGTGTGTACCGTATATCCGGCTACCCTGCCGACCTGGGTACCTTCAAGTACCTTGTTGTGGAGGGTTGCCAGATTCCCGGATACTGAATAGGAGAAATCACCTACATTTTCCTTCCAGGAAACTTCAAACTCGGTTCCGTGGTTGTTCACCTTCCCCGCATTGATGTATGTAGTTGTGGAACCGGTATTGGCCGGAGCGGTGGTGCTGGTGATGAGATCGTTGGTGTTCTTGTTATACCAGTCGATGGAAATAGCCAGCCTCTCGTTGAGGAATCTCATATCCAGACCGAGGTCGAGCTGTACTGAAGTCTCCCACTTGATTTTAGGGTTGGGAAGGACTCCCGAAGGAGAAACTCCTACAATTCTGCCGGTGTAGTCTGTAAAGTTGTATCCATTGCTGTTGCTTGCTACAAGCACGTCGCTGTATTGATAGTCACCCATAGCATTTACATTTCCGTTCACACCATAAGACGCTCTGAATTTCATAAACGTAAGCTTCAGCGCATCCTTGACACTCTTCATGAACTGCTCGTTGGTAAGAGTCCAGCCGACTGATACCGATGGAAAATAGCCCCAACGATTTGAAGGATCGAGCTTGGAAGTGTCATACGCATCGGCGCGGAAGTTACCCTGGATCATATACCTGTTGTCATATGACCAGCCTAGTCTTCCAAAATATGACATGGTGACCCTGTCGGTAGAAACTCCTGCCACTGCCATTCTGGAATCGTTTGTGGCATAGCTCAGGTATCTGTAATTCTCAGCATTATCTGTAAGGACATAAGTGGTGCCCTGGGTATAATCGTTATGGCTCTTTTGGAAGGAGAAACCTGCCATCGCTTGAAGGTTGTGCTTCTTAATGGATTTGTTGTAGTTAGCAAAATTCTCCCACTGATAGAAGAGGTTGTTTCTTGATGTGCCGACAAGGGACATATCCTGAACACCAATATCGCTGATACGGTATGCGTGGTTGTAAGAGCTTTGCTGTGAGTAACCTGCGCGGTAACCTAAACGCGATGTGATGACAAGTCCTTTCACAGGGGTGAGATTTGCATACAAGATCCCACGGAGGTTGAACATATCTGTTTGTGAATCATTTCTGTCTCTCATGACTGCCGGGTGATATATAAGGCTTCCAATATTCTGTGAAGAAATACCATAGATATTGCCATCGGCATCTCTTGGAAGTTCCATTCCACTATCAAGCTTTTTTTTCACAAACTCGGGGAGATTATTATTGTCATACGTCCAGGGAACGATAGGATCGAAAACAAGCATTGAGCCAAGAAGGGAAGCATTGATTCCCTGCATTTCAGAAACTGAACGGAGCATTGACTTCTGAATGGAGTTGTTGGTACCTACAGTAAGCCATTTTTTAATCTTGTAATCAGCATTGATCTGGCCGGTAAGCCTCTTCATGACATCCTTGTCTCCGGCGATGATACCGTTGTTACCAATGTATGTAAGTGATATATAAAGGTTTGATTTCTCGTTAGAACCTTCTAAACCGACTGTATGTCTGATAGCCTGACCTTTCTCCAACATATAATCAGGCCAATAGGTGTCAGTCTTGCCATCCCAGAAAGACCTTGAGTTGTTCCCCTGGAGTTCCTGATACTCAACATACGTTTTTGCATCCATAAGTTTGGGAAGATGCGAAGCAGACTGGGTGGAAGACATGAAGTTATAAAAGACCCTGCCTTTTTCCGAATTTTTTCCTGACTTGGTGGTTACAAGGATAACCCCGTTACCTGCCTCTATACCATAAATGGCGGCAGATGCAGCGTCTTTGAGGACTTCGACAGAAGAGATGCTTTCAGGATCAAGATAATTCATATTGTCGACCTTCAAGCCGTCAACGATGATAAGGGGAGTTGTTGAGGAATTTGAAGAATAACCACGGATCTGAATGCTTGGTTCAGAGCCGGGAGCTCCTGACGCATTCACAATCTGAACACCCGCAGCCTTACCCTGAAGCGCCTCAACAGCAGAAACGCTTGAACGATTTGAAAGGTCGCTTTCCTTAATAGAAGCGACAGAACCGGTAAGGTCAGACTTCTTCTGAATACCGTAACCGATAACTACTGTTTCCTCAAGCAGTACAGCGTCCTCTTCAAGGACAACATCTATTACCTGACGACCGGAAACCGCGATTGACTGGGTTCGAAAACCCAAAAAAATAAAATCTAGTGTTGAATTTTCAGGTACGGAAATATCGTACTTTCCATCAAGGTCAGTCACTGCACTGTTGGCAGTATTTCCAACCTGTACAACACTAACTCCAGTAACTGGAACACCATGAACATCCTTAACCGTACCATTTACGGAGATGTTTTGTGCATCAGCGAAAAGAGGCATTGCTAGTAATAGCAAGGTACAAAGAATTCGAACATTTTTTTTCATTAAGTTTTTTGTTTAATCATTAGTGTCCGGAGAAACTTCTCCGAATTGGATTTATATGAATTTATAGGTTACAAAATGTGACAAGAGTCTTTCAACTTAGTCATTAAACCATAGAGGAAAGCACGGATTTCCCACATATCCAATTCATTTTTAGGCATGTTTCGCCATTCGTTAATATGAGCCGTGGGGAGATCCCACATAGGGACCATCTGAGCGCCTTCAAGAAGATTAGCGCAGTATTCAGCTGCTTCAAGTATCTCATTGACATTTTTAGCGCGTTTCGTTTCCATTGCAAGAGCGGCTTCGGCCTCGGCTAAAGCCAGTTCTACGTGATGTTCAAGGTTTGGATTCTCTTTGATCATAGTATTTAAATCACGATTCCTCTGGATACCCATAAAAGAAGTTATGATTGAAGGATCGCGGATGGTGCCATCAGGATAGAAGAATCCGTGGATAGGAGCAAATCCACCACGTATCATCAACTCGAAAGCATAGAAGCCGCAATTATGTTCATAACATTTGCCAATCGCAAGTTCATACGGATTTCCTCGTCCTATGCAACCTGTTTCGCTGTTCATAAGTGGTTTTCCATACTTCTTCGCGACAGACAAGGCAATCTGCCACGCAGCTTCAATTCTGGAATTAGATTGCTTATAGTCGTGAAAAGTGATGATGTCAACAAGGTCTGCTGAAGCCTCTTCAAGGTTGGCTGAAAACTGAACTCCTACTGTGATAGGGTTCTCTTTGTCCAGCCTCTTTACAAGTTCGCAATAATGGCGGACATGATTGAAAATTTCAGCTCGGTGAGCAAGATGCTCCTCTTCAGAAGTGCATTTGTCGTGGTATGGATTACAAGTCGGCTCGTTCATTACATCCCAGCAAATAATACCTTCTTCACCTTTCATAAACTCGATGACCTTCTTTACGTATGCATCTCCCTCTGATTCCCAGAAACTTGGTTTTAAAATTGCAGGATTCAGTGAACAACCGTCCCAAAGGATAGGCATAACCGATATGCCCATACTATTTGCTATACGAACATAATTTCTTAAAGAGGTAAGATACTGCTCGGGATTGGCTTTGTATCTGTTGTAATACAGACAAATCCTGGTGCTGTTCATCCCTATTTGTTTCCCATATCCGAGTTCGCAACGAATTGCCTGCTCATCCTGATGCCAGCCAAAATAATGATTTCCACGAATGTGGCTGTAATCCTTCAATAATTCGGCATTTACCTGTAAAGACAAGAATGAAAATACCAGCAAATTGAAAATAAATGCAATTTGTCTCATAATGACACTAAAGCTTTTTAAATACAGGTATATTCTCAATGGTAACAGGTACAATCACATACTGCCCCCCATCGTAATGTTCTCCGGAATAGAAACATTCCCAACCATTTTGATTTACAGGCAAATACACTGTCCATTCCTGCACTTTGGCCTTTGTAATCGGGCATACCAGATAATCGGGGCCAAACATATATTCTGTTTTCTGTTTTAGAGCTTCCTCATCAAACGGGAAATCGAAAACCAATGGCCTCATCATAGTGTAGCCATCCTTAGACACCCTCTTTGCAACATCAAGGATATATGGCCTGATTTTATAGCGAAGTTTGATATTATCAATATAGATTCTATTTGTCTCCTCGCTATAATTCCAAGGTTCAGTATGACTATTCGATCCATGAACTCTCATAAACGGAAGAAAGACAGCTGTTTCAATAAACCTAAGCATTAATTCCTGATATTCAGGATTGGTGTACTGATCTCGGGGACGGGAGAATCCTCCTGCATCATATGTCCACCAAGGAAGGCCGGTTGCTGACTGACCTAGACCGCCGATAATCTGACGTTCGAATGAACCCCAGGTACCTCTAATATCTCCGGACCAGGTAATGACGCCATATCTCTGACTTCCCGCAAAAGCACTTCTTGTCAGAACAACGGGCATTTTATCCGGTTGGTAGTATTCTTTGAATCCATTGTACATGGTCCGGTTTGCAACAAGAGGATATACGTTTCTATACACTTCACCGGGAATAGTATTGTCTGCAACACGCTTGTCGAGAAGTTCATAGTCATTATCAGGCTCTGTAGCATCAAACCACCAGCCGTCAAAACCAAGAACCACCAGACTATCTCTGAAGCTGTTCCAATAGTACTCAGCAGCCACTGGATTGAAATAATCAATCCACTCAGTGCCTGGGATGAAATAACCCTTAGCTGCAAGGTCATTACCTAGTGTTGTGCCAAGATGCTTGTTGCGTTCATTCAATGTTCTACTGCCTACAGTTGCGACTCTTGACCATACAGAAATCATAATCTTGTAACCAAGGTCGTGAACCTCATCAATCATGGCTTTGGCGTCAGGATATTTTATTTTGTCAAACTCCATGGAGTTCCAGCCCGTTTCACCCCAATATTGCCAGTCCTGAACAATCATGTCCATTGGGATATTTCTATCCTTGAAACCATGTGCAGCTTCAAGAAGCTCGGCCTGAGTGTCATATCTTTCACGGCACTGAATAAATCCGAATGCCCAATCCTGCATATCAGGGACAGGACCAGTCAGTGTCCGATATGCTGCAATCACTTCATCTGCAGAACCGGCAAATACAGTATAATCCAAGTTTTGAGCAACAGGAGACCTGAATGTAGTTGTCTCATCGACTTTTCTGATATAGAGTTCCACAGAGTCTTCAACGGAACCAGTTACTGAAATGGAATGGGTCCCTACAGAAAAATCAATAAAAGTAGAAACAGTAGGAACCCAAGAGTTGTCATCTTCCAAAATGACATTCCCGTCAACAGTGATCTTATGTCCGGAACGGATTCCCTGCTTTCCAACACAAACAAGAAGAGAGTATCTCCCTTCTTCATTTATTTCGATATTCCTCTCGTATAACTTCCCTTGAGGAATAATCCTTCCATTTGGTGCTACAACAGGTATGGCAGAAACATTCTCATTCGGATAGACCGTATAGACAGTTTCACAAGGGTTGAAATCCGTCCGTCCGTAATTATGCCAAAGGATTCCATAGCCTTTGCTGGAAATTATAACAGGAGAAACAATCTGCGTATTATTCTGAGTTAGCCTTCTGGACAAGCCGAAAATATCAAGTTGGCCATCCTGGAACTGACCAGTGCCAAATTGGTGATCCCCAGGCTGCATAATGTAAGATTGTGATGCCTCATACGTTAAATCACCCATCACTGTGGACTGCTTTAGGATCCTGCTACCAGGCTTTTCACGAAACAGTTCACGACCTTGCCCATCAAAGAAAATCAAAGACTCAGATAACTTATCAAACCGGACCTTAATTCTTGAAGTTTGAAGAATAATGGAAGAATCATCCTTCTTGACAGCGAATTTTGGTGACTTGAATTTTTCAGTAAATATTAACTCCTCAACATCGTGGGTGGGAGCGCCCAACATCTGGACACGGACTGAGTTCTCTGCCATTGGTGTAAGAAGAAGAGGCCCTATAGATGTTTCAACTTCAATGAAAGTGTGATTAGGCGTGCAGCCAAAAATCAAAACGAAAAAGGATAATAGTATTAAAGGATTTTTCATATAGGTCGTTAATGTGTTTGTGATTATTTAATTCTTATCCAGACAGACATATCACCAGCACCTCTATGATTCCAAGCATAATATGGAATAAGTACAAGATCAGATCCATCAACGATGATCTCATCTATACCATATAGTTTGTTAGGATCACGTTTGACAACAAGACTTGGGTTCTTATCAACAACGGCTTCCCGAACATTAATCCCCGGATTATCAGCCCATTCGGCACAATAGACAATAGGACCTTTCTCTACAGCGATTCTTCCTTCATTATCCTTCACCAGGGGATTAGCTTTTACAACTCTAGGTATTACTTCCATACTGAGTTCAACCTTGTCTCCTGCTTTCCACTTGCGTTTAATGCAGAAATAGCCATCATTCAACATCGTATGGACTTCTACCCCATTGACCTTCACGGAATACCCGGGGGTAACTTTGTCTGCATAAGTATATAAATCTGATGGGACCACTTCATTTCTTACCCAACCCGGAATTCTGAGTTTAAGTTCAAACCCTTTTTTTGGGGCCTCCTTCAAGACAAGAGTCACTTCCCCATCCCAGGGATAATTAGTATCCACCGAGAGTTTTACATCTCCATTCTTTACACTTGTATTAACATTATTAGACATATACAGATTAACAAATAAATCATTATCCTTTACTGAATACACATATCCAGCCACTGAAGGGATAAAACGTGCGATATTTGAAGGACAGCAGGCACATCCGAACCACGGCTGACGGTGATGACGACCATCAGACTCTAACGGATTTGGATAAAAGAACGAACCCCCATCAAGAGAAATGCCGGAAAGGACACCATTATAAAGGGTTCTCTCCAGAACATCAATATACTTGGATTCTCCGTGAAGGAGAAACATCCGGAAGTTCGTATAAACATTCCCAATTGCTGCGCAAGTCTCACAATATGACGTAAGGTTTGGAAGTTCATAAGCATCACCAAAAGCTTCACCTTCACGTCGGGCACCTACCCCGCCTGTAAGATACAGTTTCTTTGAAACCAGGTTCTCCCAAATCTTGTCGATGGCAGCAATATATATCTTATTTCCTGTCAGTGCCGCAACATCAGCCATTCCAGAATACATATATTCAGCACGGACGGCATGTCCGACTGGTTCATCCTGCTCAATAACCGGAATATGTGACTGACGATATGAATCCATTCCTTTTTCTCCGCGACCGCGCATATCAATGAAGAATTTTGCTTCGTCAAGATATTTTTTTTCACCTGTTACAGTGTAAAGCTTTGCAAGCGCCATTTCGGCAATCTGATGACCAGGGACACGGACTTGCTGTCCTTCATTGGGACCAATCTCACGGCATACGTAATCCGCGTATCTGATGGCGATATCCAAAAAAGTCCTTTTCCCTGTAGCACGATAATGTGCAATAGCTCCTTCAATCATATGCCCGAGGTTATATAACTCGTGGCTATCCTCTATCTGAATCCACCTTTCGGCACCTGACCACCTATGTGGGTTTTTAGGGTTCTTTGTTCTGGCTGTATAAAGATATCCATCAGGTTCCTGGGCTGCTGAGACTAACGTTAAGATACTGTCGATATATGCTTCCATCCTGGAATCCGGATAAGTTTGCAAAAGATAGGACGCGCCCTCAATTGTTTTATAGACATCAGTATCATCGAACGGCAACCCACGAACGACAAATCCAAGATCCTCTTCTGATTTCATCTGTTCAGCTGCTTGTACAAAATTCCTGTATCTTCCGGTTTCTTCACACTTGCTGAATGCAAGAGGAATCGTCACTTCCCTTGATGCCTGAATGCGTTGACCCCAAAAAGAATCAGTCACCTCTACCGATGTAAAAGTGACTGGACTGTATGGATAATCATGTTTGTTTTCCTCCTTGCATGAAGCAAAAAAGAAAAAAACAGCAATAAAAAAACTTAGTTTAATTTTCATAACCTTTTTCATTCTTTTTCAACCGGTGTAAGGCGATATGCAATAACATCGTGTGATTTAACAGTAACGTTAACAGTATTGATTACGTATTGCTCTTTCAAGAATCCTTTTCCTCTGACCAGCGTATTGAAGGGTTCTCCACCATCCCATAAATCTCTGACAGAATAATTTACTGCACCAAAAGAAGTCCTTCTTCCGCTGATTTCATCAAACACTTCAAGAGTCGACCAATCAAGCGTTACGACAGTATCTTTTTCACCGGTATTCATCACACAGAATGCCCAGTCACCATTTACCAATGGTTTGAACCAATACTGGAGACTGTCGACTGATTTCAAACGAAGACCTTGAATCCCAAGAGAATCCTGATCGATGGCTATAAGATCTTTATTCTTTATAATGGCCATGGTCTCTTCAGACATATTGGTTAAATCATTGCCAAGGATAAGGGGAGATGCCATCATACACCACATTGTGAAATGAGCCCTATCCTCACTCTCAGTCATGTCATAATTGACGCCATTGACTGTTATGCTGTTACCAACCATAAGCATACCAGGGTCATTCCAATGACCGGCACCGGCATATTTGCGCAAAGGAGCATTGATTTCTATAACCTCCAATACGCTCTGTGGCTTCCATATTACACCTCCATTTTCATCATATGATGTCTCAATTGGCAGAAAAACTGGACCGACATCGTGGGCCGTACGCCATGAGTGGCATACATTGGATGCCCACTCCCAGGGTTCGTTTATGCCCCAATCGCACATACTGAAAAAAACAGGACGTCCGGCTTTTCCAAGTGCATTGCGCATAAGGGTATATATCCCTTTTACATTAACATCCTCTGAATAGCTCCAGTCATATTTCAGGTAGTCAACACCCCATCTCGCATATGTCAATGCATCTTGATACTCATAACCACGACTTCCTGCATAACAAGCACAAGAATAATCACCCGTATTACTGTATATCCCGAGTTTAATGCCTTTGGAATGGAGATAATCTGCAAGGGCCTTAATCCCTGAAGGGAATTTTCCCCTATCCTCGTGGATAAATCCATTTTCATCACGTTCACCATGCCATCCTTCATCAAGATTAAGGTATACATACCCCGCATCTACCAAACCTAATTCCACCATTTTGTCTGCAGTAGATTTGATAAGATTCTCATCTATTTCCGTCATAAAAAAATTCCAAGAACTCCATCCCATCTGGGGTGTATTTGCAATATTTCCCCATTTCGGGAAATCAGCTGACAAACGGGAACGTTGTGCTGATGCAGGGGTTGCCAAAACAGATGAAATTACAATTGAAATGAATAAAACTATTCTTTTCATATTAGGGATGATTTATTTAATTACAGGAGTGAGTCTATATATTACAACATCATGGGCTGGTATGGATACCTTGCGGTTCTTCTTAGAAGTAGTGAAGGTTTTGGCAGAAGGGTTCCAGAGATCTTTTGCAGAATATATGATACCTGCAAAATCGGTCTTTCTACCACTCAGTTCGTCATCAACCTCAAGGGCAGACCAATCCAGAGTAACTTTTGCTTCTTTTTCTGAGGCATTTAGGATGCAGAAAGCCCAGTCTCCATCAATAAGAGGTTTGAACCAATACTGTAGTCCATCCTCTTTCTTTAAACACAACCCCTGTACTCCAAGCGGATCCTGATCTATAGCAATAACATCCCTGTTCTTGATGATTGCCAATGATTCATCTGATATAGTTCTCAAATCATTTCCAAGAATAAGAGGAGCTGCCAGCATACACCACATCGTAAAATGGGCTCTATCTTCATTATAAGTCATTTGATATAGGATCCCGTCGACTTCTATAGAGTTTCCGACCTCAAGCATATCAGGGTCATTCCAACATCCCGGACCGGCATACTTGCGCAAGGGCGCTGTCTGGTTAATAATATCCATAACACTCTGGGGTCTCCAATTACGTCTTCCTTCCTTAGTATAAGAAACAGGAACCGGCATAAAAGCAGGACCGATGTCGTGAGTCGTTCTCCATGAATGACCAACTTCGGAAGCCCATTCCCAAGGCTTACTGGTTCCCCATTCGCAGATACTGAAGACCATCGGCCTACCGGCCTTGCTGATCGCGTTGCGCATAAGTGTATATGCATCTTTTGCGTTGAGATTTGAGGTGTGGCACCAATCGTATTTCAGGTAATCGACCTCCCAAGATGCATAGGTCATGGCGTCTTGATACTCGTGCCCTCTGCTTCCTGTACAGCCATTACAAGTAAAATCCCCTGCATCGCTATAAATACCGAATTTTAATCCCTTAGAATGGATATACTCTCCAATTGCTTTCATTCCAGAAGGGAACTTTTCCGGATCCCCTTGTACGAATCCGTTGTCATCCCTTTTTCCGTGCCATCCGTCATCTATGTTCAAGTATACATAGCCCACTTCTGCAAGACCAAGATCCACCATGGCATCTGCCATTTCCTTTATAATATCTTCATTGATGTCGGTCATGAATTTATTCCAGGAACTCCACCCCATTTGAGGAGTTTCACATACTCCTTCCGATTTGGGAAGATTGGCAATCTGACGCTGCCTTTGGGCAAACGACAAATTTGAAGATAAGAGAATTGCAAAAATTGCAATCAGGAATTTTGTTTTACGCATAAATTGTCTTTTGCAATGCATAGTCGTTTGTATAATAATTGAGCACCAACCCACAAAATAACCGTTCTCTGTTGATAGAATTTATTCTAACAACACATCACATAACATAATAATAACGGATACAAAGGGGATTTCCCTAGTAAGAAAAAGAGAAAATTTATTGAAGAAAAAACATGATTACTGATATTGTCAGATAATCAACAAGATGCGACCTTAATGCATCAAGAGCTTTTGATATATGATATTCCACTCCCTTTACAGAAATATTGTACATATTTGCAATTTCCTTATATGAAAGATTATCATACCTGTTCTTCATTAAGATGTCACGGGTGTTCTTTGGCAGAGATTCCAGGGTCTTATTGACAATAGCGATTATCTCTTCCTTGAAGACTTCATTTGGATCAAAAGACTCCAACGCCATAATCCTTGTATTTAACTCCCATAATTGAATTGAAGAAAACTGTTCGGAAACCCTATTCGTCACAGAGATATGCCGAAGATGGTCGATACATTTGTTTTTCAAAACAGAAAGGATATACGCAGGTATGTTTGTATCCTCTAAAAGACTTTCTTTCTTTTTCCAAAAAGTCATTACAGAGTCCATCACAAGATCTTCAGCGACGCTTTTGTTCTTGACATATGAACAAGCAAATCTAACGAATCTCATATAATATTCGGAAAAAATCCGAGTAAAAGAAGAAGTATCAACCTGCATTCTCTTCGAAATCTTAGTTAAAGATAGCAAAATTATTATTATTCATTACTTAATCAGGGTCGCATGATGAAGATCAGAATGAACAATCATTTCTATGCGTTTGGGAGTCCAGGAAGACTTGTCTGTGGTGAATTCAGGGACATTATAGGATTTGAAAAGACGATGGTTCTGATCAGGGTCACGCTGTGGCAATAGAAAAGGCTTATGTGCATTCCCCTCTGCATCAAAATAGGCTAGGTAGATCCTAGTGTAAGAGCCGTCATCACGTCTAGAAGTAAAAGCGATCCATCTGGAATTGGAAGACCAAGACTTAAAACTCTCTGCTCTTGGAGAATTGATCTCATTCAACGGATGGGTAACTCCAGTTTCAAGATCAGTAAGGTAAATATCGCCTGATTCATGCCAAACGTGAAACGAACCATACCTGCCCACACCGCTCAACAGGTAACGGCCATCCGGAGAAGGACGGGGAGTAACAGCGCTCAAACTATCAGATTCGGCATCAAACACCAATGTAGGTGTACCAAATTCTTTAGTCTGGGGATTGAAGCCGACGGACCAGATGTTATATCTGATCTTCTCAGTAATCATAGATAAATCAGTGGAAAGGTCTGCTCCGAAATCTGGCAGATATGCACTGGCGTAGAAGAGCGTTTTCCCGTCAGCCGACCAATAAGGAAAGGTCTCAAGGCTGAGCGAATCCCTTACGATATAACGAGTCTCTTCTGTATCGACATCATAAAGCACCAGATCAGACTTGGTATCATACACTTCAACTTTCTGATTCCCTTTAGCGACGAAAAGTTGTGAAGTGGAATTCAATGAATAAGCTATCAGATTTTCATGTGGATGCCAGGAAGGATAGACGGGGTTTGAAATCATGTCACCAGTCATAAACTCAATTTTCGTACCCTTGCCTTCTGTGACGATAATTGTACCGCCATCGGTATGCCGTGCGTGGAATTGGAAGACGTCCGGATTGTAGTTCTGGAATGAATGGCAATTGATACACTGCTGCTCAACCCTTCCACTGACAAGGGCATTGTTGTAGAGATCCCTCTCCTTAAACGAACTCAGGTCTCTCTGCCGTAGAACCAGATACCCATAATTTGAATATCCGGGTTCAATGAGCCGGTACGTCAAATAACTGTCTATACTTTCCTGAACCACAGTACAAGTGAATGGGTCATACTGAAGCCATTTATCCTCTCGTTTCACAAAGACTTTGAAGGAGATACGGCTTCCTTTTGCTTCAGCAAGCATTTTATGCCATATCCTTTCCGGAATTCTAACTTTCGGACCCCTAAGGATGAATGTCTTGTCACCTCCACTCATTTCCACATAACAGCGGTCTGAAACAGATAACACATCAAAATTTATTGGAGCTATGTTGCAAGGGATCATAATATCGGCATAATCCGGATACAATTCTAACTGGTCAGTAGCTTTTTCAGCTCCCTGATATCCGGGAGAGGAACAAGATACCGTTATTAATACCAGTAATGAGATGATAAATGGTTTCATAGGAGTGCTGAAATATTATTATAGAAATAGTAAAACCAGTAAGTATTGCCATATGGCTTCTTGAATTGTTCCCTTGCTCTCTCTGATTGCGGGTCCCGAGTCATATTCATGCTATTGCTGAAATCGCCGAACTTTCTGAGGATGAATTTTTGAGAAGACAGTATGTCAACAAGATTACTCATAAGTCCGGTATCTCCGGTCATACTGGCAAACAAAGCTATGGCTTCGGCAATCCCATTGGTTACGTGAGAGCCGGGGAACAAGTTCGCCCTATTAAAGAAACAGAAAATAGGTTTCTGACTGTCCTTCCAGGTGAGTAGTGTGGCCATCTGCCATTCGTATATCTGCTCATTTACATATTCGGGATTTGAAAAATTCCTGAGAAGCATGGATTCCAGAGGCTCGACTGCATCATATTTTCCTGCATCATGTCTCATCAAGGCAAGCAGTAAACTGAATTCGCCGTCTGTCTTCATGGCATCGGGGTTATCCAGAAGACCTAGATGACGGCGGACCCATTTACCCTGAAACCAATTGCGGGATACGATAGTGATATATTTACGGGCAAGCTCATATTCTCCCCTAAGCATCGCATTCCTCGCCTGGTACTTGTAGAAATAAATATTTTTGGAGAATGATGCCGATGTTTCCATCACTAGTCTGTCACAGCTGTTAACCATACCGCAGTAGTGCAGCACAGGAGCAGCACAGACATAGGAGATGGGAATATGAGCCCTGGTACGCAGGCTTGCGCTACCATCCGGATATTTGAACATATCTTCAGTTAGCCTGCCTTTCTGGAAAAGGGCAATATTGCGATATAATACCTGAACTCTTGTAGGCTCCTGATGCTGCTTTGCCAGGCTGAGTACAGCATTCCAATCATTGCAGGAAATTGCCCGCTCCATTGAAAGCACGGCTCTGAAATTCGGGTCCCAATTGGTAAAGGTGGCAAGAAGAACTACAGCAACGGTTAAAGACAATACTGAAAACCTGAGTGAAACCTTTTTTGTAAACGGAATAATCAGGATTGTAAGTATTGCCAGGAACAAAGGGATCATGCAAATGATATTATCCTGGAATTCCATATATGGCAAACCCGCCATAAAAACGTATTTCCGGTTGATTCTCTGATATATGTCAGGTAAGAATGAGCACAGAAGTGGAGCGCAGATACATATAATCACAGCAGCCAAGAAAGAAACCACCTTTTTATCCTTTCTGTCCAATGCCACAAAAACAGCAGGAATCATCGCATAGATTCCTATTATTGGGAAGAAAACGAAGACTGATGACAGAATGAAAATAATCTGATGGTTTCCGCTCTCAAACCATTTCCTGTAAATAAAAATAATCGATACTGCTGAAATCAAGCCAAGTATCTGGGAGAACAGCATACCATAGGTTTTTAGAATAAATACCGAATAGTCAAGCCTACAAATAAATAGAAGGAGGAAAATGGAAGGGATAAAAGAGATCAGCCATCTTGATTCCCCAAGTCTAAATGCAGTGCGTATTAAAAATGCAAGCAACCAAAGGAAAAAAGCAATGAATAATGCCCCAAGCGAAGGGAAATGACAAAACTGTGTCAAAAAAGTCCCAACCAGGGCAAGAAATCCACCCGGCTGATCCATAAATACACTAAACTGTTCTAAGTCCCATACAAAAAGGGAATACTGCTCCATGTGAAAAAGGAGGCCCCCCTTAAACACAAGCAGGGAAAAAAAGCATACCAATACGAAGACAATGTCGGTTATCAAGTATTTATGTGCTTTCAAGTAATGACTTATGTTGATATTGCGCATTGTTTAGTGGAGACAAACTTATATTAATATATTAATATTCCAATATCTCTGTCGGAGATTTACCAAAGTGCTTTCTGAAAACAGTACTGAAATACCCCAGGCTGGTAAATCCGCATAGCTCGCTAACTTCGGTAACGGAATAACGCGTGGTCTGCAACAACTCCATAGAATAATTAAGTCTGACTACACGGGTCAGATTCGTGGGAGAAAGACCGGTTAGCGCCTTCAATTTTTTATATAGTAAAGAAGGGCTCACATTCATGGACCGGGCAAATAAATCTTTATCGAAAGCCGGATTGGAGATATTGGACTGAACCACTTCCATCATCTTTTTAACGAATTTATCGTTGTGTTCGTTTTGCAGCACTGGCCCGGTCCTGTCGCTATTTATAAGTTTATACGCTTTTTCACGGATAATTTCCCTGTTATGAAGAATGGTTTTGATCTTTTGCCTTAGAAGTTCCATATGAAAGGGTTTTGTCAGATAATCATCCGCACCCAGGCCCAGGCCGTAAAGTTGTTCAGAGTTTCCCGTTAAAGCGGTCAATAAAATAACAGGAATATGAGATGTTTCGAAGGTCGATTTCATAGTACGGCACAATTCAAAGCCATCCATTTTGGGCATCATCACATCAGAAACGACAAGATCTGGCATTTGCCTGGAAACTATCTCCCAAGCCTTTTCCCCGTTTTCTGCAAGGATTACCATAAAATGACGGTACAATGCTCTGTGCAAAAAGTTCCTCAATTCATCGTTATCCTCCACTATCAGCAACTTCAATACTTTATGGGAATTATCATCAGTATCTTGTGATGGCAAAACAGGATTGTCGAGCAAATATGGTTCCTTGTCGGTAACCGAAAGAATGGAGGCGGCCTGTTCTCTTTCGGTAACTTCTTTATAAGGTATAACGATTTCAAAAACAGACCCAACATTTTCTTGACTATCACAACGGATGGTTCCTTCGTGCATAGAAACATAGTTCTTGACCAGTAAAAGCCCAATACCTGATCCTACGATTTTTGAGTTTACTACATTTTCGCCACGATAAAATTCCTTAAAAAGGCTGTGTTGTGCTTTTCTGCTAATTCCAACACCCCTATCTTTAACCTTCATAGACCATTCTTTAGTACCGCATTTCAACTCAATTTCCACACAACTTTCCGCATAAGAATATTTGACTGCATTTGAAATAAGGTTGTCAATTACCTTTCCAATTTTTGTCTCATCAATAGCAGTTAGATAGCTTTGACAGTTCGAACTGAAGCGGAGTTCAATGTGCTTACTTTTGGCAAACATCTCGAACATGGCTTTGCGTCCCGATACAAGCCTTACCACATCTGTCATAGCCATTGACAATTGTTCTCTTCCAACATCAAGCTTCTGGAAATCCATAAGCTGGGTAACAAACAATGAAAGGCGCCTTGTCTGTTCAATGGCCAGGTGTAAATAATGCCGGCCATTTTCAGATAAATGCGTTTCCCGGCTTAATTCCTCTACAGGGGCTTTTATGAGTGTGAGCGAAGTACGGATATCGTGAGCAATATTGGTAAAAAAGCGTACTTTATCCTCTGCGTGTTTATGCTTAAATCTGTGAATATAGTACAATAGTGAAAAAATGATCATAACGGCAATGAATGCCAGAACCAGTAACCGGAACCATACCGTTCTCCAGAACGGAGGTTGAACTCGAATATTTAAGGAACGTTCCGTGATCAGTTGAGACAAAGAACTGTCATATAGCCTGATCATGAGTGTATAATTGCCGCTGGGAATATTCGTATAAGTGAGAGTCCTGCTATCGGAAGGAGTCGACCACTGAGAGTCAAAACCTTCCATTTTCCATGAAAATTTTGAATGAGCGTTTATTCCAATGGGCAAGAGCTCAAGGCTAATCGTATTCTGAAAATATTCCAGATCAATATTGCTTAGATTATCAACAGATGTATTTAACTCAAAGGAAGGGATATCCCTTACGGAACGTCCGGAAAAAAAAAGGTCGTTAAAATATATTTTCCCGGAGTGCGACATGACACCAATTGAGATAGGATTAAAAAGGACAGCCCCGTTATTGGTACCCCATGCCAGCTGTCCGCTTTTCAATTTACAGTGCGAACCGCGGTTAAAAGAAGGAATCGATAAAGAAAAAATGGAATCGTAAGTAAGTACACTATTGTCTGATAGATCCAACCGGCACATACCGTTTTCAGTACCAATCCACAGAAAACCCTCATCATACATCACGCTGTTAATAAAATTCGAGGGCAGGCCAGACTGTGTGGTGAATGTTTCCGTATTACCGCTTCTATAATTGTATTTAATTAATCCATCTCCACTGGTACAGATCCAAATATCATCTCCAAGTGTTAAAATATCATAAATAAGCGAACCTAATAGTAAAGGTTCTATTTCGCCGGTATTTTTATCGAGCAGAGAAAGCCCGTAGATACAACCTAACAGCATCTTATCCGGTTCCAGCTGTCCAAGAGCATTGATGGATTGCCGGGAATAGGAACGGAATTTATTGTCTCGGGACAGATAACAGAGTAATTCTCCGTTGACCCCCCCCAACCAAATATCTCCTTCAGTGTCTTTATATATATCAATAATAAAATCACTAACCATAGAGTCCTCATTCCTGTCTTGGGGATAGTGCCCCAGTTCAGCACCGGTAAAACCATCCAGAACATACACCCCGGAAGAATAGGTTCCAGCCCATATCCGGCCCTGATCGTCTTCGCATAGCGAAAGAAATACCTGGGCTTGCTTCTGTTTATTATGATAAAAACTTTCCCATCGGTCATTAGCCACATCCCAGCAACTGATCCCGTTGTTCGTGGCAAACCACAACTTTCCCCACCGATCTTCAATAATGCTGTTTACATCGTTATTCACCAGCGAATTATCTACATTGGTGTAATGTACAATCTGGGAAACCAGGGGTGAAGACTGGTCGTAAAAGGAAAGCCCGCCGCTATATGTGCATATCCAGATCCGTCGGTCACTATCGCAATACAGATCATATACTCCATTGCCCCGTAACGAGAAGGGGTTGTCAAGATTTTCCTTATATACATTTAATATTTTATTGCCGTTCCGGTTCAATTCCCACACACCCTGTCCATCCACACCAAAAAGCATTGTGGAATCTGTATTTGATTCAATGGCCAGAACAGGCTGCTTTGGAAAAGATAAGGGAAGAATAGACGATAAAATTCTTGTCCCGAAATCGTAACTGAACAAACCGTTGGACATAGTTCCAATCCAAAGCTTGTCATTCTCTTTGTCGTAATATAATTCAGGAACTGAAAAAGGTGTTATCGAACTATTCTGGTAAACACATTCACTAGCAAACGAATGAATATTCAACAGATAAATTCCCTCGGGTCTGACAATAATCAACCGATCCTGATCATACCAGGCAATGGAGTATACTTCGGTCTGAATATCTTTGATTAATGTTAGTTGTTCCAAATCATATCTATACAGGCCTGATGATGAAGCCACCCAGCAAGCACCGTGGACATCGACCAGCAATGTATTGACTACTAGATATTTATTATTTAACACTCTGGAGAGATTGATCAATAATTCAAAACGGTCGAGTATCGGGTTGTAGGAAAAAATCTGTCCGTTATTGGCACAGGCCAATAATTGGGAATTCTGATAAATCAATTGTAACGAAATAACGTTTGTCGATTCGTATGGTAAATGGTACAAGCGATGATTGTCGTGAGTAATTCTCAGAACTCCAGTCTTTGAAGAAGTCCATATAAAACCGTTATCGTCTTTACATACCGAACTGGTTTCACGCATAGAAATTCCAAAAATGTTATTAATACTGTAAAATTTAGGAGAATCAGCTTTTACCGGAAGAAAAAATAAAGCCAAAAAAACAATAATAATAAGACTTCTGATAAATTGCATAAAATAATATCCGGCTGCCGTTTTATACAAAATTATAATTATTTATTGGGTTACATTGCAATTCTTAAACGAAGTATCCAATATTTAAAATTTTATATCTATAAATGAAACTTATTCATTATAGGTGATCTTATCTTTACTTAAAATAAATTAAACAGTTAATCACACTATTTTTGCTATGAACAATCCTACTCAAAAGATTTCCGTCATGGAAAAGATCGGGTACAGCCTGGGTGACCTGGCGGCCAACCTGATCTTCCAGACTCTGATGACATTTCTGGCCTTCTTTTACACCGATGTTTACAAGATTCCTCCTGCCACCGCCTCCTTTATTATTTTCTTCGGAGGCATGTTCGGAGCATTTTTCAATCCCATTATGGGCATCATAGCAGACAGGACCAATACCCGATGGGGAAAATTCCGTCCCTGGATCCTATGGACCGCAGTACCGTTTGGGGCCATGGCCATACTGGCTTTCAGTACTCCTGATTTCAGTCCTTCAGGAAAAGTCGCCTACGCCTTCATCACCTACCTCCTGCTGGTGGTAGTCTATTCGGCCAACAACCTGCCCTATGCTTCGCTCAGCGGGGTGATCACCGGGAACATGCGTGAGCGCAACAGCCTCTCTTCTTACCGGTTTGTGGCCGTAACCATAGCCCAGCTGATCGTTCAGAGCTTTTTGCTGCCGTTGGCACTGATCCTGGGTGACGGGGACAAAACAAGAGGATTCGAGAACACCATGATCCTTTTTTCGGCCGTGGGTGTGGTTTTCTTTATAATAACCTTCCTTACCACAAAAGAAAGAATAATACCCAAACCGGAACAAAAATCAACCATAAAAGAAGATCTTAAAGACCTGGTAAAGAACAAGCCGTGGATTGTCATGCTCATAGTAACTGTGTTCGTTTTCATTACACTTTCCCTGAAAGGCGGCATGTACGTCTACTATTTTGATCATTACCTGAACCATGAACATCTGGCTGCTTTTCTTGGGAAAGTAGGATTTAACAATACGGATGCCGCCACATCCGGTTTCAGTCTGTTCAATGCCGCAGGGATCGTTATGACACTGGTGGGTATCTCCATTTCCAAACCACTGGCAGACAAGTACGGCAAACGGGATGTTTTCGGGACCAGTCTTTTCATATCGGCGCTGTGCCTGCTTGTATTTTATTTTTACGGTCCGCAGGCCATCATTCCCGTTTATGCCACCCAAATGCTGCACGGATTTTTCTACGGGGTGTCCACCCCTTTGCTCTGGGCCATGATTGCCGATATTGCCGATTATTCCGAGTGGAAGAATTCCCGGAGAGCCACCGCCATCATCTTCTCGGCCATGATCTTCGGACTGAAAGCCGGTCTGAGCATTGGCGGAGCGCTCGTTGCAGGCATCCTGGCAAGTTGCGGTTATAACGAACAGCTTGCGGTCCAGTCTGCCGAAACGGTCAACGGCATCAAACTGTCCATGAGCGTATACCCCACCCTGACATTCTTTGTGAGCGTAGCCTGCCTGTTCTTTTACAAAATCAATAAAAAAACAGAGATCACCATCCAGGAAGAACTGGCCGCACGTAGAAAAGAAGACAATTAACGAATCCTAAAAATTTGATCATGAAAAAAGCAAGATACCTGATACCCCAATTATTTACGGCCGATCCTGCCGTACACTACTTTGAAGGAAAGCTCTACATATACCCCTCACACGATATTGAATCCGGGATTCCGGAAAACGACAACGGAGATCATTTTGACATGCGCGATTATCACGTCTTCTCCATGGAAACGCCTGAAAGTGAAGTGATCGACCACGGAGTAGCTTTGGATGTTAAGGACATTCCGTGGGCAGGACGCCAGTTATGGGATTGTGATGTAGCATACAAAAACGGTGTCTATTACCTGTACTTTCCCTTAAAAGACAAGACCGACATTTTTCGTATAGGAGTAGCTCTGAGCAACCGGCCGGAAGGGCCGTTCAAACCCATGGACATGCCCATATACGGCAGTTATTCCATAGATCCCTGCCTATTCAGGGATGACGACGGCTCTCATTATATGTACTTTGGAGGCCTTTGGGGCGGTCAATTGCAGCGTTACCGCAACAACAAGGCCATAGAATGCGGTCATGAGCCTGAAAACGACCAGCCGGCACTTCCTCCAAGGGTGGTCCGTATGAGAGATGATATGCTTCAGTTTTCCGAAGAACCCAAGGATGTGGTACTGCTTGATCCTGACGGACAAGTTCTGACAGCGGGCGATCACGAAAGGCGTTTTTTTGAAGCTTCATGGATGCATAAATACAACGGGAAATATTATTTTTCCTATTCAACCGGAAATACCCATAAACTTTGCTACGCAACGGGTGACAACCCTTACGGACCTTTCACGTACCGGGGAGTGATCCTCACTCCTGTAATAGGATGGACCACACATCACTGCATTGTTGAATTCAAAGGAAAATGGTACTTGTTCTTCCACGACAGTGTGCCATCAGGCGGGAAAACATGGCTTCGCAGCCTGAAAGTTACCGAATTGGAATACAGGGAAGACGGCAGTATAGTAACAATAGACGGGGAAGGTTCCTAAGACCGTATACCACGGTTTTTTGAAATAAGGTCGTTAATGGTTTTAACGGAGGAGGATGTGGTAAGCCCGTCTTCCGGGGTATTGAAACAGTAATCCAGCAAGATAGCTTCGGTTGTGGAGGCTACGTGCATCCGTGAGTCACTCGATGCGTAATAGATCAGGATGGTTCCGTCTTCTTTGCGGATCCAGCCGTTTGCAAACAGTACGTTGGAAACATCTCCTACCCGTTCCTCTCCTTCCGGAGCCATGAAGTATCCGGAGGGTTCTGCGATTACTTTCCAGGGTTCTTCCAATGAAGTAACGTACAGGTACAATACATAACGCAGACCTGCGGCACAACCTCTGACACCGTGTGCCAGATGAAGCCATCCTTTGGATGTTTTCAGCGGAGCGGGACCTTCGCCGTTCTTCAATTCCTTAATGGTATGGTAATACCTTTTATTGATAATAGCCTCTTCTGCGATGCAGGCATTTTCTATATCGTCCACCAATGCCCATCCGATACCGCTTCCGTTTCCGGCGTTAATAAAACTGTCCTGAGGCCGGGTATAAAAGGCATATTTCCCGTTGACAAACTCGGGATGCAGCACCACATTTCGCTGTTGGCTGCGTGATTTCAAATCGGGCAGCCGCTCCCAGGTTTTCAGATCCCGGGTACGGGCGATTCCTGCCGAGGCTACGGCCGCGGAAAGATCTCCGGCAGGAGCATGCGGGTCTTTCCTCTCGGCACAAAACACCCCGTAAATCCATCCGTCCTGGTGAGAAACCAGGCGCATATCATACATGTTGGCAGTGGGTTCTCCCCATTCCGGTATCTCCAGCGGCCTGTCCCAAAAGCAGAACTGACTGATTCCGTCCGGACTTTCCGCAACGGCAAAAAAAGATTTCCGGTCAAACCCTTCCACCCTGGCGACCATTATATAGCGCCCTTTCCACATCATGGCTCCGGCATTGAAAACGGCATTGACACCCAATCTCTGTAAAAGGTAAGGGTTGGATTGCGGATCAAGGTCATACCTCCATTCAAGAGGAACGTGTCGGGCTGTCAGAACAGGATAACGGTAACGAGAAAACCATCCGGACGGATCTTCTTCCGCAACGTTTTTCCTTGACAAAAGTTCCCGATAGCCGGAGGTCAAATCGTTCAATCTTTCTTCAAATGATTTCATAGTACTAAAAACATTATAAGAGGCGCATTGCAACAATAAACCTCTTCTGTTGCATGCGCCTCTCTCTTACTAACTAACCTAACCCTAACCGATAAACAATCAGCATTTCTCTCACGGTGCAAAAATAAGTTCACAAACTCTGGCAATCAAGTATTATTTTATCAAAAATTGCTCCTTTACAGAATAGGTTCTCCGGTAAATAATACGTATCTTTCCCTGAGTTCTTATTTATAAGGTGAAACCTTGTTTTCGGAAGAAACTGAAACCTAATAATGATTTATGACAAGAAAGTGTCATTTTCAGATAAAATAATACTTATTTTTTTTATATTTACCCTGTATATTTGAAAATTGAAAAGACCTGTGCTTATAAACACAAACCTAATAATACAATAACTTAATCAACTATCTATTAACCAAAAAACTAAACGTATGAAAAAATTTCTTTGGAAACGTCTGTTTGCGGGGGTTTTTCTGTTGCTTCTTGCAACGGGAACATCCTTTGCTGCATACGGTGATCTGCAACAGTCAGGTCGTACGGTTACATGCGTAGTTTCTGACAATGCCGGACCCGTAATCGGGGCTTACGTTGTTGTCAGGGGAACTATGAACGGAGGCAGTACTGACGCAGATGGACGTGTTGTCCTTAACAATGTCCCGGACAACACTACTTTAGTAGTTACCTATCTTGGCTACGTTACCCGGGAAATCGCTCTGATGAACAATCAGACATTTGTGGAAGTCATCCTGCAGGAAGACGCACAAGCCCTGGAAGAAGTGGTCGTTGTCGGGTACGGTGTGCAGAAGAAAAAACTAGTGACCGGTGCTACGGTTCAGGTAAGCGGTGATGACATCGCAAAACTGAATACCATCAGCCCGTTCACAGCTCTGCAGAGCCAGGCACCCGGTGTAACTATCGTTCAGAACAACGGTCAGCCGGGTTCAGGATTTAAAGTGACTATCCGCGGTCTTGGTACCATCGGGGCATCTTCTCCTCTCTACGTTATTGATGGAGTGGTCGGAGGTAACCTGGACAATATCAACCCCAACGATATCGAGTCCATTGACGTATTGAAAGATGCTGCTTCGGCTGCCATTTACGGTTCCCGTGCAGCAAACGGTGTTATCCTGGTAACCACAAAACAAGGGAAACTGGGCAAAACCACCGTTACTTATGATGGATTTTACGGACAGCAATTCCTGGCCAAAACCCCTGATCTTTTAACAGCTCAGGAATACATGATCATTCAGGATGAAGTCCGGTTTAACGAAGGCAACCCCGCCTATGACTGGGCCAATCTGCTCCCCGCAGATCTGTATCAGTCAGTCATGAACGGAAGCTGGAAAGGAACCAACTGGTTCAAGGAAGCCTACAACGAAGGAGCTCCCACCCAGAATCATTCCGTAGGTCTTACCGGCGGTAGCGATCTCTCCAGGTTTTCACTCGGGTTCTCTTACTCAGGCAGTGAAGGTATCCTGGGGAAACCGGTTCACGCTCAGTTTGAACGTTACACAGCCCGTATCAATTCGGAACACGTGATCCTCAAGGGTCATGATTTTGATATCATCAAATTTGGGGAAACACTGTATTACACCTACACATCCAACAACGGTGTGGCAACAGGGAACATTTACTGGAACGCCATTCACAACCTGTTGGTGGCTAATCCCCTTTTACCTGTTACAAACGCAGATGGTGACTGGTTTAATTATTACGACAAACAGGATACCGGATGGAAGTTTGACGGAAATGCAGGGAACCCTATTGGTGCTTTCTCCAATAACGGCCAGGGCCTGAATCAATCCAGAAGTTACTCCCTGCGCACAACCGCTTACCTGGAAATCCAGCCCATCAAGAACCTGGTGTTCCGCTCCCAGTTCGGTTACAACATGAGCGCCAGCAACTACCGTTCCTATACGGCAATTTCAGCATGGTCAAACAATGCCAGAACATCCATTGACAATGTAAGCCAAAGCGGCAGCATGGGACATGACTGGAAACTGGACAATACTTTATCTTACAGTTTCAATCTTTCGGACAACCAGTTTGATGTCATCATCGGTCAAACCGCTGAAAAATGGGGCATGGGACAGAACATAAGTGCTTCCGGATCCAACTCCATCTTCCCGGGATACATTAACCCGACTACCGACATCAACAGCGTTATGAACTATGCCTGGGTGGACAACACAAAACCCACCGAACTGTCACAACGCGGAGCCGGCGGTTCCGTATGGGGTGAAGGTGCTATCGCTTCTTTCTTTGGTCGTATAAATTACAACTACAAAGAAAAATACATGGCTACCGTGATCTT
>Ga0209510_1001189_pt1 | contig 30691 bp, 26 predicted proteins | sample BiotimSIPDNA_FD_185749 | JGI IMG/M metagenome (GOLD analysis project Ga0209510, IMG submission 185749) | Anaerobic biogas reactor microbial communites from Washington, USA - Biogas_R1 time_0 SIP DNA (SPAdes) (version 2) | ecosystem: Engineered > Bioreactor > Anaerobic > Unclassified | place...
CGTGTCCCCAGAAAACACACCTGAAAACCACTTGTGACGATCCGGCCCGGAGTCCTTTCCGGGCCGGATTTGTTTTATGGGATGATTTTTTGTTTCATGTATTGGAAAAAAGGTTGACAGAGAGTCCTGTCTGTCGTAACGTAGTGGCAATTTGTTTCATCCAAAGAATCGTCATTTTGGCAGGTGGAATTAATGGAAAAAAAGAGCAGGAAAGAGGAAACCGTCACCGAAGCAATGGCAGTTCTGAATGCCGCGGAGAACGGCCTGAAGGAGAACGGCGAGGGGAATGCAAAGGAGTCCGGAGGCTCCATCAGGGTCCTTGACAGGGCAATGAGCGTCCTGGGGTTCATGGCCGAGTCCCGCAGGCAGGTCGGCATCACGGAGATAGCCGATGCAGTCGGGCTTTCAAAGGCCACGGTCCATCGCATCCTCTCGACTCTGAAGGATTACTCAGTGGTGTTGAAAGACGACAGCGGACGGTACCAGATGGGGCCTTCCGTCCTTTTCTGGGCCGATGCCTACCGGCACCGCGCGGGCCTTGCGGAAATTTCCCGACCGTGGCTCCGGCGGCTGTGGGAGGAAAGCCATGAGACGGTCCACCTCTTCATTTTCGAAGGTGGTGAGGCCTATTACCTGGACAAGCTCGACAGCCCCCATCCCGTGGGGATGCGATCCCGCATAGGGGCAAAGCGGGACCTGTACAGCACATCCGGAGGCAGGGCGATTCTCGCCGCTCTCCCGGAAGCCGAGCTTGAGGCCTTCCTGGAAAAGACGGAGCTGCTGCCCCGGACGGCGAACACGGTCACTGACATGGAGGAGCTGAAGAAACTCCTCGCAGCCGGAAGGGAAAGGGGGTTTTGCGAAGAAGTGGAGGAGAACGAGGAGGGTATCCGGTGCGTGGGCGCCGCCATCCTCGACCTGAGAGGCTTTCCTGTGGGGGCGGTGAGCATCAGCGCCCCGGCGTATCGTTTCAGCGACACCCAGTCCCGCGCCCTCGGCGCGAAAATCCGGGATACCGCCCTGGCCATTTCCAGGGAACTGGGATACCGGGGATAACCGGTGCGGCGAGGAGGAAATACCGGAAAACAAGGAGGATGGATCAATGGAAGTACGGAATTCGGCAAACCCGGCAGATGTGAAGCGGTACGACACCGAGGCCCTCCGAGGCGAGTTTCTTATCCGGGGCCTTTTCGCCCCTGATGAAATCCCTCTAGTCTATTCCCATGTGGACAGGATGATCACCGGCTCCGCCTGCCCGGTTTCGAAAAGGCTGAAGCTGGAAGGCGGCAGGGAGCTCGGCGTGGACTTTTTCTTCCAGCGGAGGGAAATGGCGGTGCTCAACATCGGAGACCCCGGTACGGTTGTCACAGACGGGATCTCCCGCCGGCTGAACCGGTACGAGGCTCTCTACATCGGCATGGGGACGAAAGATGTTTCCTTCGAACCCGAGGCCGGCGGCACCCCGAAGTTCTACCTCCTCAGCTGTCCGGCCCACTGCGCCTGGCCGACCACCCTCATCACCAGGGAGATGGCGGTGAAGCAGGCCCTGGGGTCGAAAAAGGAATGCAACGAACGGGTGATCAACAAATACGTCCACCCCGACGTTGTGAAGAGCTGCCAGCTTTCCATGGGCATGACGGACCTCGCGGAAGGCTCGGTGTGGAATACCATGCCCACCCACACCCATGAGCGGCGGATGGAGGTGTACATGTACTTCAACCTTCCCGACGACGGGGTGGTCTTCCACTTCATGGGAAAACCCTCCGAACTGCGCCACATCGTGGTCCGGAACGGCGAGGCGGTCATCTCCCCGAGCTGGTCCATCCATTCAGGCGTGGGAAGCACAAGCTACAGCTTCGTCTGGGGCATGGCAGGGGAGAACCAGACGTTCTCGGATATGGACGGCGTTCCCATGTCCATTCTCAAGTAAACGCAGGGGAGCGGACCGTTCATGGAAAGGCTCGATGACTTCACGGCGCGCCTCGAACGGTGGATGCTCATCGTTCTCCTGACGGTCATGGTGATCCTTGGGCTTCTCCAGATCATCAGCCGTTTCGTCATCAAGGCCCCCATCATGTGGTCGGAGGCCCTCCTGATGTACATGTTCGTGTGGTCAAGCTTTCTCGGGGCCAGCCTGGCGGTGAGGGGACTCTCCCATTTCGAGGTGGAGATCTTCGTGGTCCGCCTCCCCCGGATGATCCAGAAAGTCCTTTCCCTGGCCGTGTACGCCATGATCTTCGCTTTTGCGGTGTTCATGATCTGGAAAGGTCTCTTCCTCGTGAAGCTGAACCAGCGGCAGCTCATGGCCATGATGCCCTTCACCATGAGCGGCCCCTACGTGATACTGCCCCTGAGCGGGACGTTCATGGCGATCCATTCACTGAACCATCTCGCCCGCAATTTCTCCAGGCATCACTCGGAATGGAGGGACTGACATGACAGCGACTATTTTTTCGGTCTTCGTCCTCCTGCTCGTCATCCGGATGCCCGTCTCCTTCTCCCTGGCCATATCGGCTGCCGTCGCCCTGGTCTTTGCCGGCAGCATGGACCCCCTGATCGTGGTCCAGCGGATGTACACCTCCGTGGAATCCTTTTCTCTCGTCGCCATCCCCTTCTTCATTCTCTCCGGCGGGTTCATGGAAAGCGGCGGCATCTCAAGGCGGCTCATCTCGTTCTCCTCAAGCCTGGTGGGGCATATCAGGGGCGGCCTGTCCATGATCAGCATCGTGGCGGCCATGTTCTTCGCCGGGATATCGGGCTCGACGGCGGCCGACACGGCTGCCATCGGAAGCGTCCTCATCCCGGCCATGGAGCAGAAGGGGTACGGCAAGGACCTCGCCACCAGCGTGGTGGGCACGGCTGGAGCCATCGGGATCATCATCCCCCCGAGCATCCCCATGGTCATCCTGGGCATCACGGGAAGCATATCCATAGGAGGGCTCTTCCTGGGCGGCGTGTTCCCCGGCATCCTCATGGGGCTGGCCCTCATGGTCACAAGCGCCGCCTACGCGCGGAAACGGAACCTTCCAGCGGAGCGGAGGGCGACCTGGAAAGAGCGGTGGCATTCATTCACCGACTCCATCCTTGCCCTGATGACCATGGTCATCATCATGGGCGGCATTCTTTCCGGAGTGTTCACCGCCACGGAGGCATCGGTGGTGGCGGCCTTCTATTCCTTTCTCGTCGGACGGTTCGTCTACGGGGAGCTCAGGTGGAGGGACATACCGGCAATTATGGTCAAGACGGGCATAACCACCGGGGTAGTGGTCCTCTGCATCGCCACCGCCTCCAGCTTCGGCTGGATCCTCGCGGCGGAACAGATCCCCGACAAGATTGCGAAGGCTGTCTTCGCACTGTCGGACAACAGGCTGGTCATCCTCTTCCTCATGAACGCCCTCATGCTCTTTCTGGGCACCTTTCTCGACGTTTCCCCCATCATCATCATCCTCGTGCCCATTCTCTTCCCCATCGCCCGGCAGATCGGCGTGACGCCCATCCACTTCGGCGTCATGACCATAGTGAACATGGCAATCGGGCAGTGCACCCCGCCGGTGGGAGTCTCCCTCTTCGTGGCCACCGGAATCGCAAAGGCGAAACTCGGGGAAATCCTGGGGGCCTACATGAAATACCTCCTCACCATGGTGGCGGTCCTTGCCCTGATCACGGTCTTTCCGCAGATCATCACATTCCTTCCACAGCTGGTGATGGGGCTGAAATAGACTTCGGCGGGCGGAGGGAACTATTCCCGGGAAGGGAGGAATGAAAGGGAAAAAGAGTGCGGCAGCGTTCCGAGGGAAAACGGTTCAGGCAGCGGCACCCGCTCTCCCAAGGGGGGTGGGAAGGGAATTTGAAAGAAGAAAAGAAGGAGGTATTTTCATGTCCGGAAAAAAGACCTTTGTTCTCGCGCTTCTTTTCGTGTTTCTTGCGGCGTCCTTCGCTTACGGTGCGCCGGTGGTCATGAAACTTTCCAACGTTCTGCCCGACGGCAATCCCACCACCGAGTCCATGGTTTTCTTCGCCGAAAAAGTGAAGGAGAAGACCGGGGGCTCAGTGGAGATCCGCCTTTTCAACAACAGCGCCCTCGGAGGCCAGCGCGAAGCCCTTGAGAGCCTTCAGGCGGGGACCATCGAGATGTGCATGGCCAACGCGGGGCCCATGGGCCAGTTTGTCCCGACCATGGATGTTCTCTCGCTTCCTTACGTATTCCAGAGCACGGATCACATGTTCAAGGCCCTCAACGGCAAGGCGGGGGATATGATCAAGGCCGACATCGAGAAGGCAGGATTCGTCTTCCTGTACTGGGGCGACGGCGGCTCCCGGAACCTCATCAACAACAAGAAGCCCATTACGAAGCCCGAGGACCTGAAAGGACTCAAGATCCGCGTCATGGACAGCAAGCTCATGGTGAACACCCTCAACGCCATGGGCGCCATCGCCACCCCCATGGCCCAGGGAGAAGTCTACAGCGCGCTCCAGCAGGGAGTGCTCGACGGGTGGGAGAACAACCCCGTCACCCTTCTGACCCTCAAGCTGTACGAAGTGTCGGATTATTTTTCCTGGACGCAGCATTTTATGGTTCCCGACCTTGTGATCATCAGCAGGCAAGCCTTCGATAAACTCACGCCGGACCAGCAGAAGGCCCTGGTCGAGGCCGGCCGCGAGGCCGAAGCGAAACAGCGGGAGTACTGGAACGCTTTCGTGGGAAAGACCGTGGAGGAACTCAAGGCTCACAACGTGAAATTCAACGAAGTGGATGTCGCCCCCTTCGTTCAGGCGGTCCAGCCAGTGTGGGAGGATTACAAGGCGAAGTTCGGAACGGAACTGCTCGACCTCATCATTTCGGCGAACAAGTAGCGGCGAAAAGTGGCGGGAAGGGCCTGCGGTCCCTCCCGCCCTCAATCCGAACAGCTCCAGGAGCTTCCCCCCGACGGAATCCGGAGCCATCGAAACAGGACGACAGGCGAAGCGGCAAAAAAATCTTCATAGTTCCTCGGACCGGCTCCCGCTTTTGCCGGAGCTCTGCGGTTTGTTCATGGTTTTTTGCCCGGACCGGCGAGCGCTGCCGTTTCCCGGTGCAGGCCCACAAGGGCGGAGGTGAATTTCGTGAGAAGCGCCAAACTTGTTGCCCCCGGGCAGATCGAGATTTTCGAGGACAGAATGCCTCTGCCCACCGAAGGGGAAGTGCTCGTCAGGGTGAAGGCTGCCGGAATCTGCGGATCGGACCTTCATATCTACAACGGAGAACGGTCGGACGTTTCACTCCCAAGGATTCTCGGCCACGAACTTGTTGGAGAGGTGGAGTCCGCAGGCACCGGAGTCACACGGTTTTCCAGGGGAGACCGGGTGACCATCGATCCCGTGGTCTCCTGCGGGGAGTGCCTTTCCTGCCGCAGGGGGTACGACAATCTCTGCAGTTCCGTCAAGTGCCTGGGTGTTCAGGTAGACGGAGGATACTGCGACTACATCGCCGTCCCGGAGGAAAAGGTGTACCCCCTTCCCGCCGGACTGCCCTGGGAAAAAGCGGCCCTCATCGAGCCCTTTTCAATAGGGGCGGAAGTGCTCGCCAGGAGCGAGGTACGCCAGGGAGACAAGGTGCTCGTCATCGGGGCGGGAACAATCGGCCTGTGCATCCTGCAGGCCATGAAGATCGCCGGGGCGGAAGTGCTCATTTCCGATTTCGCGGACAGCCGCCTGAAGGTGGCTGAAACTCTCGGTGCCGACAGGACGGTCAACGGCAGGACGGGAGATCTCGCCGGAGCCCTGGCCGATTTCACCGGCGAATTCGGTGCGGACGTGGTCGCGGAGGCGGTGGGGATGCCCCGCCTGCTGGAGGAGAGCCTGGGCTACGCCGCTCCGGGAGGCCGGATCGTCGTGCTCGGCTTTCACCCGGAACCCGCAAAAATTCCCGAGGTCATCGTGGTGAAGAAGGAGCTCAAGATCGTCGGTTCCCGGATGAACTGCCGCCGGTTCCCCCTGGTCATCGAATGGTTCGAAAAGGGGCAGGTGAATCCCGAACCCATGATCTCGGCGGTCTATCCCTTCGAGAAGATCGACACGGCCTTCAGAGATATTCTGGAAGATCCCGAAAAATATCTCAAGGTCCTCATTACGTATTGACGGAAAAAGCGCGAAAGGAAGGCGAAAACAGATGATACTTGACTCGTTCAGGCTCGACGGCAAGGTGGCCGTTGTCACAGGAGCCCGTAAAGGCCTGGGCTTCGGCATAGCGGAAGGTCTGGCTGAAGCGGGAGCTGATATCGTTGGGGTAGGCCCCATCCCCATGCCGGAGACGGAAAAGGCGGTGACGGCTCTCGGCAGAAAGTTCCTCTACGTGGAGGCGGATCTCACCTCCCAGGAGAGGATCCCCGACATCGTTGCCGAGACCGTGGCCGGTCTCGGATCGCTGGACATCCTGGTGAACAACGCAGGCATCATCCGCCGGGCCGACATCCTGGAGTTTTCCGAGAAAGACTGGGATGACGTGATGAACGTCAACCTCAAGAGCCTCTTTTTCCTTTCCCAGGAGGCGGCCCGGCAGATGGAAAAGCAGGGCAGGGGCGGCAAGATCGTGAACATCGCGTCCATGCTCTCCTTCCAGGGGGGGATCCGGGTTCCTTCCTACACGGCGAGCAAGAGTGCCGTGGCGGGTCTGACGAAGCTCCTGGCCAACGAGCTGGCGAAGATCGGAATCCAGGTGAACGCCATCGCCCCCGGCTACATGGCAACTGACAACACGGAAGCCCTCCAGAAGGACCCTGTGAGGAGCAGGGAGATCCTCGCCAGGATCCCGGTGGGTCGCTGGGGGACCCCAGACGACCTCAAGGGTGCGGCGGTCTTCCTTTCCTCGGCCGCTTCGGACTACGTCACCGGCTACATCGTCGCCGTGGACGGCGGCTGGCTCTCCAGGTAGGAGAGGGTAGAATAAACAATCGCGGCATCATCACTCCCAACATCCAGGGAGGAAAAAAAATCCGAATCCTCCCACGCGATCGAGACTAATTTCCAGAGGGGCATGATCTCCCTCAAGGAGACCATTGCCCTTCTGCCCACCATGATCAAGTGCGCCCTTACCGGCACCTTATCCAGGGGCTCCAGCCCGGGCCCTTCCTGTTCACCAAGAACGCCGACGTGGTGTATGGTCTCTTCGCCTCCCTCTTCGTTGGGAACATCCTCATGCTGCTTATCGGCCTGCTCGGAGTCCGGTTCTTCTGCCGGGTGGTGGAACTCCCCAAAAGGTTCATCATTCCGGTGATCATCACCCTTTTCATGGTGGGAGTCTGCTCCATGAACAACAGCATTTTCGACATGTGGATCTGCGTCGCTTTCGGGGTCATCGGGTATATAATGCAGAAAGCGGACATGCCCTCGTCGCCGATCATCCTGGCGGTGATCCTTGGACCCATGGCGGAAAGCAACCTCCGGCGGGCGGTGCTCATGTACGAGGGGAGCTACTCTTTCCTCTGGACCCGGCCGATCGGTGCGGTGTTCCTTGTTCTGGCGGCATTGTCCCTGTACTCATCCTACCGGAGGGCCCATGTCTCATAGGGGGGCCGGGGAGAGAAGAAAAGGAGAACGGGTCATGAAGGTCGTCTTTGTAGAGAAGCCCCACAGTCTTGAAATCCGGGAAGTTGCCGTTCCCGGGCCGGGAAAGGGAGAAGCGCTCGTCCGGGTCCGTGCCGGCGGCATCTGCGGCTCGGACATGCACATCTACCACGGCACCAACCCCCTGGCGAAATACCCGAGGATCATCGGCCACGAATTCTCGGGAGAGATCACCGCGGTGGGGCACGGCGTGACGGAGTTCGCCCCCGGCGACCGGGTGGCGGTGGATCCGGTCACCAGCTGCGGAACATGCTATCCCTGTTCCATCGGCCGTCCCAACGTGTGCGAGAGGCTGGAGGTCTTCGGGGTCCACAGGGACGGCGGATTCGCAGAATACATCGCCCTTCCGGTGAAAAACCTCCACAGGATCCCCTCCGACTGGTCCTTCGAAAAGGGGGCCCTCGTGGAACCTTTCACCATCGCGGCGAACGTCCTCTCTCGGACGGAATGTTCGGGGAGCGACCGGCTGCTCATCCTGGGCGCCGGCCCCATCGGCCAGGTGATCCTGCAGGCGGCCCGAAGGCTCGGGACGGCCTGCGCAGTGGCGGACATCGTTGACGTACGGCTTGAAAAGGCCCGCTCCCTCGGCGCGGAGCTCACTGTCAACACCCGGGAGGCTTCCCTGGAGGAGAAAGCGGCGGAATGGACCGGAGGCGCAGGGGTACCCCTGATCATCGACGCCGTGGGCAGTCCCGACCTTTTCCCGTCCCTGCTCCGCATGGCGTCCCCTGCGGGCCGGATCGGCCTGCTCGGTTTCTCGAAGGAACCTTCGTCCTTTGTCCAGCTCGAGGCGGTGAAGAAGGAACTCTCCATCTTCGGTTCCCGGCTCAACCGGAACAAGTTTCCCGAGGTCATCTCGTGGTTTTCTGAGGGGCTGGTGAATCCGGAACTCCTCGTGTCCCACAGGTTCCCCTTCGAACGGGTCCGGGAGGCAATGAGGTTCATCGAGGAAAACCCCTCGGAAGTGTGCAAGGTCATCCTGGAGTTTTAGGGGACGGGCAGGAAAAGAAAAGGCCCCCGCGCCGAACGGCACGGGGGCTTCAAATTCCCGCAGGGCATCAGGCGCTGACGGTGAGCACCCCGCCGAGGATGCAGAGAATGCCCGCCCACTGCACGGGCCGCATGGACTCGTGGAACAGGAACACCCCCATGCCTGCAGCGATCAGGGGGCTTGTGGCCGTTATCGGTGTTGCCACCGACACGGGGATGATCTGGATCGCCAGGGCAAAAACGTACCCCCCGGCGGCGAGGCCGAAGGTTCCGGCGGCGAGGGCGTACGCCCAGATCTTCCGGGGCGCTCTCAGCAGGTGGAGCCGTTTTTCCGGTTCTTTTCTCGTCCGCCATGCCCAGATGCCCCAGGATACCGCGAAGAGGAACAGGGCCCGCCACAGGGTGATGGATGCGGCGGGGAGATAGTGGACTGACAGCAGCCATTTCTGGAGCACCATGACGGCGGCCCAGCAGAAGGCGGCCACAAGGGCGAGAAGAAAGCCCTTCCAGGAAGCCGTTTCGGGCCCGGCGCCGGCGGCCTTCCGGCCCCCGGATTTCAGCATGAGCAGCCCTGCGATCATGACGGCAGTGCCGAGGACCAGGGGCAGGGTAACCGATTCCCCGAGCCAGAAGAAGGAAATGACGGTGACGAAGAGGGGATAGCAGCTCGTGGTCCCGACCGCTTTGCTCACGCCGATGAGTTCGAGGGAACGGAAATAGCAGAGGTCGCCGATGACATTCCCCACGAGGATGTTGAGGAAGACGAAAAGGAGCAGCCTGGAGGGGAAGCGCCAGAGGATGTAGGCGTTCGGGTCGAGGATGCAGAAAAGCAGGGAGGCCAGCGCAAATCCGATGGTCCGCGAGGCGGCCATTTCGGTATGATCCAGGAAGGAGAGCCCCTTTTTCAGGAATACGGGGCCGAGAGCCCAGAAGACAGCGGCGGCGCAACAGTACAGAACCCCTGCAAGATACACTGGAATTGCCTCCCTGGTCGTGATGACCGTCATGCTTCACCGGAATCCGGAGTGAATGCAATAATAGCATACAATGTCATGGCGGAGAACGGTCGTTCAATGTCTGTCTTCTTCTTCAAAGAGGCGGTCAGGGATGTCCGGAAGGAGGGGAAGAAACGCAACAAAACAAGCACTGCTGCCGGTATGTCGGTATCAGCGCCGCATCGCCAGGGGAGGCCTTTCCGAAAAAAAGGTTATTTCGAAAACGGCAGCATATTCCGCCGTTCCGATATCCAGCGGATGGCAAGGGAATCCGACCAGCGTTTCGACGGGTTGAGCATGAGATCGAGGGAGACGGCGAGGAGAACGACGGTGACACATATGAAGACGGTGTAGAAAATGATGCGGATCTGCCTGGCAAGAGGTGAAGGCGGCGGTGTTTTCCGCGGGTTCTTTTTCATTTCCGTTCTCATGGAATCATCTCCTTTGCTCTTCCCCTTCATTATACATCCTCCGGCTTCCGGCGGCGCATCCTTGGCCGCCGCCGGGGAAAGGGGGGCAGAATACTGTTCATGCCGGTAAATCTCCGGCGGAAGGAGGAAAATATGCAGAATTTTACCTTTTATGCGCCTACAAAAATCATCTTCGGCAGGGGAACCATTCCGCAGATCGGAGAGGCCCTTGGGGCTGACGGAATATCCCGGGTTGTCCTTGTCGCCGGAGGAGGCTCCATCTACAAGAACGGCGTCCACGAGGCGGTGGCCGGATCACTGAAGAAACACGGCATCCGCTGTGCCGAAATAGGGGGTGTCCGCTCGAACCCCAGGCTGTCCAGGCTCAGGGATGTCATCGCCCTGCTGAAAGGCGAACAGGCCGGGGCGGTGCGGAAGATCGAACGGGAGGATATCCTCCGGATACTGGAGACGGCCTACTAGAGACCGGAAAAAAAGAGGCCTCCGGCGATTGCCGGAGGCCTCTTTGAGTTCCTGTTTCCGTCCCTAGATGTCCAGGTTGCGCACCTCGTGGGCGTGGGCGGCGATGAAGTCCCGCCGGGGCTCCACCTTGTCCCCCATGAGGATGCTGAAATACTCGTCGGCTCCCATGAGGTCGTCGATCTCCACCCTCTTGAGCACCCTGTTCTGGGGATCCATGGTGGTCTCCCAGAGCTGTTCGGGGTTCATTTCGCCGAGTCCCTTGTACCGCTGGACGCTCATCTTCGACGGGTCGGGCGCGTTGTCCAGGATGTTCCTGAGTTCCTTGTCGTTGTAGCAGTAGGAGACGGCCTTGCCCTTCTGCACCCTGTACAGGGGCGGCTGGGCCAGGTAGAGGTATCCTTTCTCGATGAGGGCCGGCATGTACCGGTAAAAGAAGGTCAGCAGCAGGGTGCTGATATGGGCGCCGTCAACGTCGGCGTCCGTCATGATGATGATCTTGTGGTACCGGAGCTTGGCCGGGTCGAAGTCGTCCCCCACGCCGGCCCCCAGGGTCTGGATCATGGTCCGGATTTCCTGGTTTGCCAGGACCTTGTCCAGACGGGCCTTTTCCACGTTCAGGATCTTTCCCCGCAGCGGAAGGATGGCCTGGAAGCTCCTGTCCCGTCCCTGCTTGGCGCTGCCTCCGGCCGAATCTCCCTCCACGATGTAGACCTCTGTGTTTTCGGGGTTCCTGCTCGAGCAGTCGGCCAGCTTTCCCGGAAGGCTCAGGCCTGTCATCACCGACTTGCGGACAAGTTCCCTCGCCCGCTTGGCCGCCTCCCTCGCCTGCCGCGCCTTGATGGCCTTTTCCACCACGGACTTCACGACCAGGGGATTGTCCTCGAACCAGGCCAGCAGCCCTTCGTAGACGATGGAATCCACGATGCCCTTCACGTCGCTGTTTCCGAGCTTGGTCTTGGTCTGCCCCTCGAACTGGGGGTTGGACATCTTCACCGAGACCACGCAGGTGAGCCCTTCCTTCAGGTCGTCGCCCGAGAGGTTCTCCTCCTTTTCCTTCAGGAGCTTGCTCCGCCGGGCTGCCTCGTTCACGCCCCGGGTGAGGGCGGTCCGCAGTCCGGAGACATGGGTGCCCCCCTCGATGGTGTGGATGAGGTTGGCGAACCCGAAGACCCTTTCAAGGTAGCCGTCGTTGTACTGGAGGCCGATGTCCACCGAGACGCCGTCCTTTTCGCCGGAAATGGTCACCGGTTCCGGGAAGAGCACGGTCTTGCCCCTGTTCAGGTACTCGATGAAGGATTTCATCCCGCCGTCGTAGCGAAATTCCTTGACCTTGTTCTCCCTCTTGTCGTCGAGGGTGATGGAAAGCCCCGGGTTCAGGAAGGCGAGCTCCCGGAGCCGGGCGCTCAGGACTTCGGCGGAAAACTTGACCTCTTCGAAGATGGTCCTGTCGGCGAGGAAGTGGACCATGGTCCCGTTCTTCTCCGTGGGGAGCCCTGCGGACAGATCCGTCACCGGAATTCCCCGCTCGAACCGCTGGGTGCGGGATTCGCCGTTCCGGCAGATGGTGATCTCGAGCCACTCGGAGAGGGCGTTGACCACGGAGACTCCCACGCCATGGAGGCCGCCGCTCACTTTGTAGGCTGCGTTGTCAAACTTCCCCCCGGCATGGAGGGTGGTGAGCACCACTTCCGACGCAGGGCGGCCGTTGGAGGGGTGGGGATCCGTGGGGATGCCCCGGCCGTTGTCCTCCACGGAGATGCTTTCATCGGTGTGAATGGCCACGTAGATGGCGGTGCAGAATCCTCCGATGGCTTCGTCCACGGAGTTGTCCACCACCTCGTAGACCAGGTGGTGGAGGCCTCTTGCCGCCGTGTCGCCGATGTACATCCCCGGACGTTTCCTGACCGCCTGGAGCCCCTCCAGGACCTGGATGCTGCTGGCCGTATACTGGCGGGCCGCCGGACTCATCGTCATGTTCTGTTTCCTCCCATTCGTCTGCGAAGAGCCAGGGCATTTTCCCTTGCCTCTTTGCTGAAAGCGTTGTATCTTTTACCCAGCGTCTCCGGGCGGAAGCCCGTCGCCAGGATTGTTCCGTCGTTGAGATAGACGGCCGTCTCGTCCCCGTGGCGTATCATGGCGACGACGCGCCGGATGGAAACCACACCCTGTCCTTCAAGAGGAATAAACATGTTTCCCACTCCGCTCCATCGGTCTGCAACCAATCTATTATACCAGACCGGGAGCGGGATTTCGTGCAAAGAGGGCAATGATTCCCATTGCAGAGGAGGAGAAGCGCCATGAAATTTGCGATGATGAGAACCCGCCTCCGTTCCATAGCGGGGCGATTGTTCCATGATATGAAGGATGAGTGGAGGACCTTTCTCGCCGTGACCGCCGGAGTTTCACTCCAGGCCTTGGCGGTGGTGCTGTTCGTGCTTCCGAACCGCTTCCCCGACCTCGGGGTGTCGGGCATCGCCGTGCTGTCGAACTACGTGTTCGGCATTTCTCCCGCGTGGGTGATCCTCGCCGGCAACACGCTGCTCATGATCTGGGCCTGGAAGGAGCTGTCCCCCAGGTTCGTCCTGTGGACGGCATGGGCTGTGGTGCTCTTCTCCCTCCTGCTGAAGGTTTTTGAGTTTGTCCCCGTACCCCTCATCGGCGACAAGTTCATGGCGGCCATGGTGTCCGGCGCCATACGGGGGCTTGGCGCGGGCATGGTCTTTCGGGTGGGGGGATCCACCGGGGGCCTCGACATCCCCGGCATGGCGCTGAGAAAACGGTACGGCATCGAGATGGGGCAGTTTTCCATCTACATCAACATGGGGATCCTGGCCCTCTCCTTCTTCGTGGTGGGGCTCGATTCGGCCATCTACGGCGCGGTGGGACTCTACGTCTTCGGCATTGTGCTGGACAACACCACCCGCTCCTTTGACCGGAGGAAGCAGGCCATCATCATCACCAACATCCCTGACGAAGTGTCGGCGTACATCAACCTCACCCTCCACCGGGGAGTCACCAGGCTGGACGGCATGGGGGGATACTCCAAGCAGCCCCGGCCGGTCCTCCTGACCCTGCTGGAGCCGCGACAGGCCATGCAGCTGAAGAAATTCCTCGCCGAGCATGACCCCAAGGCCTTCATGTCCGTGGTCGAGGCGTCCGAAGTGCTGGGCAAGGGATTCAAAAGCTGGAAGAGCCTGTAGCGATCTTCGGCCTTCCGAAACTCGCCGGAGGGGAGCCTGCCGCTTCCTCGAAAAAAATGGAATTGCCGGAGTATTTATTAACCATGAAGGCTTCCTTCATGGTATTGTTTTGTCTGAAGCCGAAGGCCATGTGTTTTTTCCGAGCAGGAAAACACCGGAAGCGAAGAAGCGGGTGAAATGGGCCGGGGTTTTTTTCCCGGAAGGCCGGACATGAAAAGCAGGCACAAAGGAGGAGGTCATCGGGATGAACGGAAGAAAAACCATGGGAACCGGGTGGGGCGGATCGCTGCTGAAAAGTGTTCCGCTCTGTGCCGTCCTTATCCTGGCGCTGTGCGTCTTTGCCCCGGCTACGCAGGCAAAGGGCGCCCCAGGTCCGGCCGGCGGGGGCGGGCTGTACGTCGTCACGGCGGATGTGGTCCCCCTGTTCGAAAAACCCGCGGCGAACGTTCCCAGGGTGGCAGATCTTTGGGATCTCCCGAATTTCTACGGGATCGTCGTCTACGGCAATCACCTGAAGCTGGGCGCCATAACGGACGGCAAATTCAGGCAGTTCGCGGGCGGATGGTACGCCCTTCTCTCGCCTGAAGACGGGGAAGTGCTTTGCTACATCCAGAAGAAGGGCATCGAAAAAGTCCCCGGGTACACAAGCTTCAAACCCCGTTCCTTCATGGTGAAGAAGGACGGTGCGGAATTGCGGCTTCAGCCGGGAAAGGGCGGCACGGCCCGCAGCATATCAGCCGAGGGATTGTCCCTTGCCCGGGGGGAGACGGTGACTGCGGTGGGCGAATTTTCGGAAGGAAAGGAGAACTGGCTGCTCTTCGAGTTTTCTACCGACACCAGGTTCGGCGGCGGCGGCGTGGGGTCCCGGTACGCCTGGGGCAAAAAGGCCGATTTCGGCTCCCTGGAAGGCTATGCGCCCGACAATTCCCGGGTTGACAAAGGGCTGCTGCCGTCGAAAATGCGGTACTCAGCCATGTCTTCCTTTTATGGGGACGGTTTCCGGGGAACGGACAGCCCGGAAAAAATGACGGACTTCCTTCCCGTGACGAAGGACATGGCCGCTTCCCTCCTCAGGAAGGGATTTTACATCGACGATCCGTGGCCCATGGACGAATATGCCCTCCAGGTGGACGACCTGGCGGATTACTACAGGTACACCACTGATTACCAGGCCGACTTCATCACCACCGACCTTTTTTTCCACGCTTTCCACCTTGTGTTCGACCGTATGCTGCAGAAATTCGAGCGCACCTACCTGGCCCCGGCCCTCGGGGAAAGCATGAAGACGGCCCTGGCAGCCCTCGCCAGCATCGAGGGAGCCTGCGCCTCGGCGGGAGCGGGCGAGACGTGGGAAACGGCCAGGGACATGTTCACCATCCCGCTGGCACTGCTGGAGGAAAAACCGGGAACACGGACAAAACTGTCGGAGAACGCTTCGGAAGAAGTCCGCCGGATCCTCGCCGCGAGTGACGTGACGGACTCCGTCGTCACCGGCGCAAAAATCGACTATACATTGTTCAGGCCCCGGGGCCATTACACCCTCAGGCCGCAACTGGAACGGTATTTCCGCGCCATGAGCTGGCTCGGCTCCGCAGAACTTGTCCTCTTCGCCGACGACGGTACGCCGAAGCAGGGAAATGTGGCGGCGGCGGCCCTGGTGGCCCTTGTCCTCGGAGAGCAGGAGGTAGAGTGGAAGGCCTTCGAGGCGCCCATCGATTTCCTCGTGGGCGCGCCGAACACGGGAGGGACCCGAATTTACCGGAAGCTGGCCAAAGAGCGCTTGGGCGACCTTGCGGAAGCCCCTGCCGTGCTGGCCGACGGGAAAGCTCTCTCTGCCCTGGCGGAGGAGATCAGGAAGACCGTCCCCGGCCCCCTGATCCAGAGCACCCCGGGCGGGGACGACGGCACGAAGGACTTCGCCTCCCGGCTTCCCGTCTTCCGCATGTCCGGCAAGCGATTCACCCCGGACGCCTACGTGATGAACATGCTCACCTCCCCCCGGGTGGGGACCGACGCAGACCCCCGGAACCTTCCGGAGGGGACGGACGTCATGGCCGCCCTGGGGTCGCCGGCCGCCAATGGCCTGGCGTCGGAAAACAACCACGTCAAGGGCTACGCCGAGGCGCTGAAGAAGCTGAAAACCTGGATGGACGGGCACCTCGCCGGGGAGGAGACGGTCTACTCCCTGTGGATAAAGGCCTTCCGTGAAGGGTTCCGGGATTCAGGCTCGGACCAGTTCTTTTATCGGTCCCCCGCGTGGCAGTGGAAGAAGCTCTCCACATGTTCCGCATCCTGGGCCGAGCTGAAGCACGACACCGTGCTGTACGCCGAGCAGTCCGGCGCCGAGATGGGCGATGGGGGCGACACCGAAGCGGGGCCCTACGCCCCTCCGCAGCCGAAGGGGTACGTGGAGCCCGATCCCCGGGCCTACGATGCCCTCCTGTCGGCGGTGACGCGGCTGAAGGCCTTCATCGCCGAATTCGGCATGGAGCCGGAGGACGAGGAGTTTGAGAAGGAAGGGATCCCCTATGCCTCCAGGCTGGATACCCTGGCGGAACTGCTGACCATCGCCCGGGACATCGCGGCAAGGGAAACCGGCGGCAAGCCCGTGACGGCGGAGGACTACTGGAACATCAAGTACCTTGCCCGGGCTTTCAACGCCCAGCTGCTGCTGCCCGGAGAAATGGTGGAGGATACGAAGCAGCTCCGCATGGCCCTGGTCACCGATGTCGCCACGGACTATTTCGAAGGCCGGGTGCTGCACATCGCTTCCGGCAGGCCCCAGAGAATCCACGTGTTCATCAACGACGCCTCGGGCGGTCCCCGGGTGACGAGGGGGTTCATCTTCTCCTACTACGAGTTCCCCCGCTCCCTGGGTGACGGCCGCATGACCGACGAGGAGTGGAAAGCGATGGTCTACGACAAGGCCCGGTCCGGTGAGCTGAAAAACCACCATCCCGGATGGTATGAAGAGCTTCGGAAATAAGCTCTTTCGGGCAGTGTTGCTCCTCTGCGTCCTGAGCGCAGCGGGGGGCATTCTGCAGAAGGCGGAAGGCGGGGCGGAAACCGGCCCCGCCTTCCCTGCCGGGAAAGGCTTCGGGGAATGGGAGAGGCCGGTGCGCATCACCGGCGGCATCGTTCCCCACCATGATCTTGCCCTCGGCATGATACAGCGGTTTTACGACCACCTGGGGTCGCCGGACGTCCGGCGGGTCTGGCTGCTTTCCCCCGACCACTTCCGCCGGGCCCGGACCTACTCGGTCCTGTGCCCCGACGACTGGCAGACCCCGGAGCGGATTCTCAGGGTGGACCGGGAAGCCTGCGAAGCGCTCGCCTCCCTGTCCGTGGCGGGGGCTGACGGGGCCCTGTTCCGGAGGGAACACGGCATCAGGATCCACATCCCCTTCATTGCCCGGCACTTTCCCAACGCGTCGGTGGTTCCCCTGGTCATCGGCGCACGGACGCCCGACCTGGCGCTGATAATCCTGAAGAACGCCCTCATGGACCTGCTCCGCGACGGCGACGCCATCATCCTGAGCATGGACCTGTCCCACTACAAGAGCCCCGAGGCCATGGCCGCGGAGGACCGGAAGACCCTGGACGTCCTGGAAGGCCTTCGTCCGGCCGAAACAAAAGCCATTGATGTGGATGCCCGACGTGCAGCGGCCCTGGTGCTGATGCTCTTCCGCGAATTCGGGATCGAAAAGGGAATCGTCCTCGAGCACGCCGATTCTTCGTCCATCCTGGGCAGAAGGGTAGAGTCCGGAACGAGCTATGCCGCCATCCTGTACGGGGTGCCCGGGCGGATGGGGCGGTCCGTGATCTCAGGGAAGTGATCGTCCTGCGGGGGCAGAAATACCTGGGCGATCCTGCGCATGGAGGCCGGTTTTTAATCCTTTTCAGCCTGATCCTGTCTGTCACCATGAGGATCTGATACAGGAGAGATCTGCCCTGGTATTGTCATCCTGAGGCGGCCTCATCGCCGAAGGATCCAGGATTGGGGAACAAAAAACAGATCCTTTCCCTCCGGGGATGCTCCGTGATCGCTGCGCTCAGAGTGACAGAAAATGCAAACCTGAATTTTCGCTTTCTTCAGGATGCCGCTCCCCGGAAAGGGCAGTCCATGCGGTAGAAGCACCTCCGGCACCGGTCGGTCCGGGGAGGGAAGGGACCCTGGGCCGCCCTGAGGGCCGTGGACCGTATGTCCTCTTCCACCGCCTGCCATGAGCCTTCCGGTACCACGGGCGCGCCTTCTTGCCCCGTCCGCAGGCGGATGAGGCGGATGTCCGCCTCCGCCTCCCCGAAGACGGACCGGGCGGCGCAGCCGTAGAAGAGAAGCTGGGCATCGTAGAGGAACTTCCACGACGGCTCCTCCCCGGCATTGAGACTTTCGTCGCCCGCCGTGATCTTGTAGTCCCGGATGAACACCCGGTCTCCTTCCCGCCAGAGGGCGTCCATGGCCCCGGTGAGCATCGGGCCGTCCCTGAGGGGCACCCGGAAGGGGATCTCCCGCTGCAGGCTGCCTTCGGCGGCAAGGGCGGCCAGTTTTCTTCCCGCCGCTCCTTCTGCCGTGACGGTGAGCCATTTCCGGAGGGCCGCCCGCTCGCCCCCGTCGTTCCAGGAGGCCCGAAGCCGGGGCGGAAGGCGGGCCGGGAGGGCATTGCCGAGATACCGGTCCAGGCCGGGGACCGTGAAGTCCCACCGGGCGAGGACCCAGTGGGCGAGGGAGCCGAGGTCGGCCCCGCCGAACTCCTCCGAGGAAGGAAGCTCCCAGGCGAGCTCGAGGCCCTGGCGGAACTTCATGCGCCATGCCGCGGGGCACCACGAGAAGAGGGCGTAGGAGGTGGCGCTGAGCCGTTCGTACCGCAAGTTTGCAGGGGACGGCGACGGGATCCACCGGACGGGCGGAATCTCGCCGGATTCGTCCTCCGTCCTTTCCCGGACCATCCGGGGGTCGTCTTCAGCGGCGCCGGGAAGGGGGAATGTTTCGCCGAGGAGGGAGAGCCACGACCCTTCCTTCGGTGAGGGGGCGCCGTCCTTGTCCAGCCCGCAGGGCGAACAGAGGACCAGGCAGTCCATGGCCCGGGTGCAGGCCACGTAGAAGAGGCGCTGCCACTCTTCCTCCACTTCCGTCTTTTCGAGGAAAGAGGCCAGCTTCCCGGTGGCGGATTCGCATTCCTCTCCGCTGTCCGTCCATTCCCTCGGGTAGGACGACGCACCCGCCCCGAGGAGGGGGGACGCCACAAGAGATTCACCCTTTCCCCCCCTTCCCCCGGGAGCCTTGTTCAGGTCCATCACGGCCACGATGGGGAACTCCAGTCCCTTGGCGCTGTGGACCGTCATTACCCGCACCACGTCCTCCTCGTCCCCCAGGGGCGACGTCTCCGTCACGGTCCCCTGCCCGGACCGAAGGGAGGCGAAATAGCCGGCACACCCGGCCGGGTCCGGTCCGAAGACGGCCTCGTACTCCCGCACCATGTCCAGGGCCTGCCGGAGGTTGGCCAGAACGTTCCGGCGGTTCCACGCGGGGTAAGACCGGAGGTACGACTGGTCCCGGAGAAGGGAGCAGAGGGCGGCGAACAGCCCGCTGTATCTCGCCTCAGCCCGGAGAGCATCCAGCCGGGCCGCCGCCCCGGGATGCCGCGCAGGGAACTCCTCCCCGGCGGGAAGGAGGGCGTAGGCCTCGTCCAGGGAGAGCCCGGAGAAGGGGGTGCAGAGGAAGGCCGCCAGGGCCCCCCGGTCCTCCGGAAAGGCGATGGTCCGGATGGCTGCGGCAAGATCTTCTATCTCCCCCCGGTTGAAGTATTCCTTCCCCTTCTCGAAGGCCGCCGGGATGGCCGCCTCGGACCGGAACACTCTCTCCAGAGCGGGAAAGGACGTCCGGGCCGGCACGAGGACCGCCATGTCCTTCCACCGGGCGGGCCGCATGCGCCCTTCTTTCTTGTCCCACACGCCCATCCCGCGGAAAGCCGCCAGCTTCGCCGCGAGGCCCCGGGCCACCCTGACCCGCACCTCGCCCGCGGATTCCGTCTTCTTCCTTCCCTCGCCGTTTTCCTGGGGCCGGGCGTACCGGATGACCGTGTCCAGGGGGGGGAGGGCGGTGTCCTCCCGCAGCTTTGCCTGCTCCGGATCGCCGGGAAAGACCAGAGGCTCGTACTCCTGGGGCAGGGAGGAGGAAAGGCCGTTCCGCCAGACATGGCCGAAGATCCCGTTGATCTTTTCCAGCAGGGAGGACCGGGTGCGGAAGCTCGCCTGGAGGGGGATGTATCTGTCTCCACCTCCCTGCCGCAGGATCAGGCCGCCGAAGAGGGTGGGGTCGGCGTGGCGGAAGCGGTAGATGGACTGCTTCAGGTCCCCCACCAGGAACATCCTGCTGTCTTCGCCCGCCACGGACCGGATGAGGGCGTCCTGGAGGGGGTTTGTGTCCTGGAACTCGTCCACCAGGATCTCCCGGTAGGTGCGGACCTGCCGCCCGCCTTCCCCTGCCGCTTCCGCGGCGAGGCGGATCATGTCGTCGAAGGAGAGAAGGCCCCGCCTGCGGCGAAACTCCCGGCAGCAGCACCACAGCAGGGCCGTCAGCCTGAGCAGGACGTTCCTGAGGCGGAAGTGAAGGGGCTCTTCCCCCGTATCAAGGAAGGCCAGCCCCTTCCACAGAAAGGTGAACCGCTCCCTGTGCTCTTTCAGGGACGGACACCCCGCCAGGTCCGCCGCTTCCTTCGCCGCACTTCCCGTCGCCCCGGAGAGGTTTTTCAGAAGACGCCCGTACAGATCCGACGCGAAGGAAAGTGCCCCCTCCGCGTCAAGACTTTCGGGAGACGTACCCCTCCAGGAGTTCCGGAACGCGGCGAGCTTCTCTTTGTAGGCTCCACCGCCGGGCAGGTCGGCGGGCAGGCCCGGAAGAACCATGCCCAGCCAGATTTCCGCCGCTTCCCGCGCCCGGGGAAGACACACGGCCTTCAGCCGTCCGGTGACGGGGGCAAAGTACTCCCGGTCCGCCGCCGCCGCGAGCAGGTCCTCGGGATCCATGCCCCGGCTTTCCAGGATATTCGCCAGGGAGAAAGCGAACCCCGCCGTTGCGTCCGGGGAATAGGCGTTCAGCACTCGGGGGAGTTCCTCCAGGCTTTCGCCGAGGAATTCCTCCGGCGTCCGCCCCCCGGGGAGGGCGTTCCGGAACCACTGGAGGTCGAGGGCGTCCAGGGCCGCCGTGGCTCGGCCGGTGAACTGTCTCTCCTCGGGAGTGGAGATGGGGCGGGCCGACAGGCCCGAAGGAAGGAAAAGGGCCTCCTCCCTCAGGATATTCAGCGCGAAGGAGTGGATGGTGGAGACGGGAGCCTCGGACAGCTCCGCCGCAGCTCCCGCCAGCAGCGTCCCGTCAGGGTCGAGGGTCTCCCTCATTGTGCTGAAACGGTCCGCAATGCGGTCCGCCATTTCCCGGGCGGCCTTCTCGGTGAAGGTCAGGGTCAGGATGTCCCGGGGCCGCATTTCCTCCCGGAGAAGGGCCCGAAGAAAACGCCACGAGAGAGTGTGGGTCTTTCCCGTACCGGCCCCGGCCCCCACCAGGGTGAGGGGGGCATCGGAGAACACCGCCTCCTCCTGGGCGGGGAGCAGGCTCCCTTTTGCTCCAATGCTGTCCCTGAGCCTTCCGGTCAGCATGTCGCCGTCCGCCATGGCCTATTCCTCCCCTTCCCCGTTGTCCTCTTCCTCCGCCCGGAAATCCCTGCGCCTGCAGAGGGAGGAGAAAGAGCAGTATCTGCACCGGTCCGAATCGTACTTCGGCCGAAAGCGCCCCGAAGCGAGGGATTCCGCCGCCTGGTTCATGACGTCCGCTGCCTGGGACTCCAGTTCCGCAAGAGACGTTTTTCCGGTGTCCAGCCAGGAAGGAGTGCCGTCATGTCCGGCGCCCGCGGCCGAACGGTCTCCCAGCCCGAGGAAGACCGCCGCGGAGGCACCCCGCTGTTCCGGGCCCTCCCGGAGGGCGATGCTGTAGGCTGCGAGCTGGAGGCTTTTTTTGTATTTTTCGGCCCTGCCGCTCTTGTAGTCGAAGAGGAGGATGGAACCGTCCCCGAGGATGTCCATCCGGTCGCACCGTCCCCGGAAGACCGTCCCTCCGATCTCCAGCCCGGGAAGGGTGAATTCTCGCCGCTGCTCTCTCCGGGCCTCCCCGAGGCCGCTTTTCTCCATGGCGTCCTGAAGCGCCCCGAGGCGGCGGTTCTTCTCCCGCTGGTCAGCCCTGTGGCGGAAGAGCCTCTGATCCGAGAGCAGCCCGGGGTACCCGTCCCCGTAGGCGGCGTCGAAGAAGCGGTCCGCCAGCTCCTCCAGGCTTCCCCCTGAGGAAAGGTACTCCTTCCACGCAAGCTCCCAGAGACGGTGGAACCCGTTCCCCGCCAGATCGCGGCGAAACAGCTCCTCACCCTCCGGCTCGAGGCCCGCCCTTCGGCAGTAGTAAAGGAAGGGACAGGCGGCGTAGTCGTCCAGGCCGCTCAAATGGAAGATCTTCTCGGACAGCAAAGGAAGGTGAATGGACTGCGGATCGCCCCGGGAGAGACCGTTTCGGGGGCCGCATTCGGCAGGGATCTCCACGTCCCTGACAAAGACCGTTTTAATGGTGGCCGGGGGGAGAAGATCCCCCAGGGACCGTTCATAGGAATTTTCCGCCGGAAGAAGCCAGGGGGACGGTCCTGCCTCCGCCTCCGCCGCGAAGGGGGACGGCGGCAGAGGCCGCCCGCCGTCGTCGGCCAGGGGGCGGACGAAAAGGCACAGTTCCCGGGCGCAGGCGGCAAGCCTCCGGAAGAGGGCCTCCCGCTGCTTCCGCTTCTCCGGCACCAGGGGGAGGTGGCTTCGCCCCAGGCCGAGGCTGTCGTGGAGAATGCCTTTCCGGTCGTCGTTCAGCAGCGCGGACTCCCTCACCTGGCCCGGCCACCGGGAGGCCGTCGCGCCGAGGAAGACCCACACCGCCGCCGAAGTCAGCACCGGCGGTGTCCCCTGGTGGACCGCCATGGCGGGGGAGACCGGCGGTGAGGTCCTCGTGGAGGCCGTTTCCGCCCACCGGGCCAGGAACGCCGCGGCCTCCCCGCCCCGAAGGACGGACCTTCCCGAATCCCCGAGGTCCCGGGCCAGGTCGCGGAGAGCCCGCTCCTTTTCCCCTGCCTCAAGCACGGCCACGTTCACCGTTCGGAGCATTCCGTCCAGGGAGGGGAACTCCCGGGCTCCCGTAATGAGCCCCTTCATCTCCTCCCGGTCGGGGGCCAGTTTCACCAGTGCCGAAAGCAGCTCCTCGGGACGGCCTCCTGCGGATAGAGCGTCCGTGAAGGCGAGGGCCCTCCGGAACGCGCGCAGGGGGTCGTTTCGGGACGGGGTGTTTTCCGCTGTCTCCCCGAGGAAGTCCAGCCACCCCTTCCTCCCGAAGGGCAGGGCGGCGGCGAAGGTCTCCCGGGGAAAGCCGAAGGGCGAGAAGAGAAGCCCGGACAGGAAATCCGCCGTCTCCCCTGCCGGCCACCCCTCGGAGGCCAGGTCCAGGGCCCGGAGGGCGCTTTTCCAGAGGATCGTCTCCGAGACCAGCACCCCGTCCTTCAGCGAGAAAGGCAGTCCGTACCGGGAAAAACTCTCCGCGGCGGAGGCCGTTTCCTCCCCGTCGCCGCAGACGCCGATGGCCGACCACCCCGGAAAAGGCAGCCCCGTGGACTCCGCGATCTTCCCCTCGCCCGCTGACCAGAGCAGGAGTTCCCTGGCCAGGGTGTCCGAGGCCAGACGGAGGTCTCCTCCCGCCATGGAGAATGAAAGGGGCGGTCCGCTTCCCTCCGCCGGCGTCGCCGACGCCTCGGGGAACTGGTCCGCCACAGTGTAAAAGTCGCCCCCGCCGCACCCGGGGACGAAAAACTCCATTTCCGCCCCGGCCTCGAGAAGCTGCCGAAGAAAACGGAGCTGCCCAGAGGCGAAGCTCAGGAAGCCCACTGCGGTGATCCGGAATGCCTTTGCCCGTTCCCGGGCCGAGTCCGAGGCCGCAAGAAGGTCCCGCCCGAGGGAGGGGATCTGGGCGCTGTCCGCCAGGTTCAGTTTTCCCAGGAGGGCCGTGTAATCCCGGTAGATCCGGCAGAGGAGCCCCGACTCGTCATCCAGCCGGGAGCATCCCCCGTCCGGAGGGCACCCGGCGCACCCCAGCGAACCTGCCAGGATCTCCGGGGGCACGTCCTCCCGCAGAAGCTCCCGGACCGACTGCCCGGCAAGGTCGAGGAATCCTTCCGAAAAGACTCCCGGCGGCAGAGAGCCGGCCAAACGCTCCCGCAGGGAATTGACGATGCCCCGCAGAAGCAGCCAGTGGTCCGGGGGATCGATCTGCGCCCGGGGCTTCTCTCCCGCACCCGCCTCCAGAAGGGCCCGGTAGAGGTCATCCCAGATCCAGACGTTCCGTTCCCGGACCCTGCTCCCGAATTGTCCCTCCGGATCGGAACCCCCTTCGGCGGAAAGCATGTCCAGGAGAAGGGGCCTGTCGCGGTTCGACGGCACCAGGAAAACCCGTCCGGGATCCCCGGCCCGGCCGGCCAGAAGACCGGAAATGTCCGCAGGATTGCGGTAGGTGTGCATCAGCAGGGCGATCACCTCCTCGCTATACGGAAGAAGTGTAGCACATTTCAATCCGGGGAAAGATCCGGAGGAGGGAGAGGTCAACCGCCGGCGGAGCCGCACCAACGGGGGGGGGTGAATCCGGAAGAACAGTCCCTTCCCTCCGCGCAGGAGGATGAGCGTAGAGAGTACGTAGAGCCTAAATCCGCAGCTTTTCCTGGCAGAGGGAGTGTTGCCGGGCACAGCGCCCGGGCCGAGAAACCGACAAGGATGTCGGTTTCAGGTGCAGTTGTCAAGGACGGCAATCTGCACCGGCGGCCCAAGCGAGCACCGGTGACGCTCCCCGCTGCCTGCGTATTTGGGTAGAGAGTACGTGCTTGACTCGTACGAGATAACGTACTATTATGAATGCGTCAGGGAGGTGATGTCGTGATCATCACGGCGAGCAAGGCGAGAGCGAATCTGTACAGGCTCATCGACCACGTGACGGAGACGGAGGAACCGGTCTACATCACCGGAAAGCGGGGCAATGTGGTGGTCCTGTCGGAGGACGACTACCGGGACATTCAGGAAACCCTCGCTATTGCGGCGGTACCCGGAATGCGGGATAAAATTCTCTCAGGCATGGCCGCTCCCCTTTCCGAGTGTGTCGAAATAGACGAAGATGCATGACGGGCCGTGGCGGGTGTTCTACACGAAGGAGGCCCTGAAGGACAGAGAGAGGGTCATCGAACGGGGCTGGGGCGAAAAGATCCGGTCCATCGAGCATGCCCTCCGGGAGAATCCATACGCGCCTCCCAGGGAGAAACTGGTGGGAGAGTTTAAGGGGGCCTACTCGAAGAGGATTAACCGGCAGCATCGGGTGGTCTATCAGATACTCGAGGAAGACCGGGCGGTCAAGGTGGTCAACGCCTGGAGTTCTTACGAATAGAGGGAATAACGATGGAAAAGCCGCATCCCAAGGGATGCGGCTTTTTGGGGCCTGTCGGAAGGCAGGGCCGGCTGGTTTCCTATCCGCCGAAGGACTGAATGCGGGTTCTTCCGGTCATGGTACAATGCAGACATGACCATGATACCTTGAGGAGGTATGACCATGAGAAAAGGGAGAATCGCACTGCTTCTGTCTGTCCTGGCTGTACTGCTCGTTTTTTCGGCGCTGCCCGCAACGGCCGCCGACGTTCCTGTCCTGAAACTGGCCCCGGGAGTGGCTGAAAAACTGCAGACCATCGGGCCGGAGCTGTCCCTCGACTGGGGCGTCTACAAGAACACCTGAGGGGAGGAGCCATCGGCTCTCGTCGAGAGCGGCAGGTCCCTCGGGCTGGAACACTACATTCCGGTGACTGACGAAACAGGCGGGGTTACCATCCTCATCAACAAGGCGATTACCTTCAAGGATAATATTGTCGTCGTGGAACACTTCACCTACCGCGGAAGGGATGTTTTCATCTGCAGGACGGCGAAGTACTGACCACCGGAAAGGAGGACGGGACATGAAAAATCTCGGTGAAATGCTGCTGCGGCAGGAACCCTTTTCCGAGATCGTTCTTGGAAACACGGCCCTGGCCCGGGCCATGATCGAATCGGGGACGGAAGTGGTCACGTCGTACCCCGGATCCCCCACCCCTGAAATCGCATCGGCGCTTCTCTCCGTTCCGGGGGAGAAGCGCCCCTTTTATTTCCAGTTCTCCACCAACGAAAAGGTCGCTACGGAGGTGGCCTGCGGCGCCTCCCTCAACGGGCACCCCTCCTGTGTCTTCTTCAAGAGCGTGGGGCTCAACGTGGCCGCCGACTCCTTCGTCCAGCTATCCCTCCTGGAACTGGAGGGAGGGCTCGTGGCCGTCCTGGGCGACGACCCCGGGGCAAACTCGTCCCAGAACGAGCAGGACAACCGGCACTTCGCGCGGATGGCCTACATCCCGGTACTGGAGCCGTCCTCGCCGTCGGAGGCCTACCGGTACTACCTCGAGGCCATGGCCCTGTCCCGGCGGCAGAAGATGCCCGTGATCCTCCGGATGACCACCCACGTATGCCACGGAAAAGAAAAGGTGGCCTTCGGGGCGTGGAAGGGCGGTAGCGTCAGTACTGAATCCCGTTTCGACACCTCGGGCGGCCCCATGGTGCCCCTGACGACCGCCGCGCTGGAGATGAAGCGCAGGTCCCTGGCCCGGCTTTCCCTTGCGGGATGCGAGATGGATTCCCCCGCCTTCTGCGAGGTCAGGAAGGGGACGGATTCCTCGAGAGGCGTCATCACCGCGGGGCTGCCGTTCCGGTCCCTCCTGGATGTGCTGGAGGATTCGGACCGGACCCCTGACATCCTGAAGCTGGGAGCCGTGTACCCCCTGCCGGAAAAGGCCGTGGAAGAGTTTCTCCGCACCCACGGACAGGTGAAGGTCCTCGAGGAACTGGACGACGTGCTGGAAAAGGACATCAAGGCACTGGCCTTCGACAGGGGCATAAGGGTTTCCATCACAGGAAAGACTGACGACGACGACCGGATCGGGGAGTACACCCCCGACAAGGTGGCTGAAGTGCTGGCCAAGACATGGCCCGACATGGTTCCCCTCAGGGGGGCCAAGAGGCAGCCGTCCCTGGCCCCCAGGCCGCCCCAGATGTGCCCGGGGTGCGGCCACCGGTCGGCGTTCCATGCCATCCGGCAGGCCCTGGCCAAAGAGGACATCACCGTGGCGGACATCGGATGCCATACCCTCGGCTTCCTGCCCCCCTACGAAATGGGGGAGGTGCTCCTCTCCATGGGGCACTCCACCGGGACGGGGGCGGGGCTCTCCCTGTTCAACAGGTCGCGGAAGGTGGTCAGCTTCATCGGTGACTCCACCTTCTTCCACGCGGGCCTTCCGGGAGTGGTGAATGCCGTGTTCAACAACCACAACCTGACCCTCATCGTCATGGAAAACGGCACCACCGCAATGACGGGCCACCAGGACCACCCCGGTGCGGGACGGAACGCCAACGGCCCGTCGGAGGCCATTCCCGTCCGGGGTGTCCTCGAGGGGCTCGGTGTGAAGAGCATCCGGGAGGTGGACGCCTACAGCCAGGGGAAGCTTATCGAGATGGTGAAGGAAGCCATGGCCGAGGAGGGATTCTCCGTGGTGATCGCCCGGCACCCCTGCATGCTCAAGTACACCCGGGAACAGCAGCGTAACCCGGACTACGTACGGAAGTCGGTGGATGTGAACCAGGAGACGTGCGACCGCCTCCACGTGTGCGTGGAATCCTTCGGGTGCCCGTCCTTCCAGCGGGATGAGGACGGAACGGTGACCGTGAGCCGGGAGCTGTGCATCGGCGACGGGTCCTGCATCCAGACCTGCCCGGTGAAAGCCATCGGACTTCGGAAGGAGAACAGGGGAGGGGAGACAGCATGAAGCGGTTCGATATCTACATGTCCGGCGTGGGAGGCCAGGGGATCGGCCTCCTGAGCGAGGCGGTCATTCGTGCCGCCGATCATGCGGGCCTTTCCGTCTGCGGCGTGGACACCCACGGCCTCGCTCAGAGGGGCGGCATGGTGGAGTCCTTCGTCAGGATCGGCGGCGAGGTGACCACACCGCTCGTGCGAAAAGGCTCCGCCTCGCTGATCCTCGCCCTGGAGCGGACTGAAGCCCTGCGCGCGGGGGAGGCCTATGCAGCCTCTGGAGGAGTTCTGCTTTATTTCGACACTCTCTGGCAGCCTCTGGACGTCCGGCTCGGGAAAGCGGACGCCGTCTCCGCCGAAGATGTGGAGGAGGCCTGCAGGCGGTGAACGTCCGGCACATGGCGGAAAAGAGGGACCTTCCCGACGTGAGGATGCAGAACGTGGCCCTGCTGTCGAGGGCGGCAAAGGAGGGGCTCATCCCCGGCGTGGAGATGGAGCACTACCGGAAGGCCCTGGAGGACCTGCTCCCTGGAAAGGTCCTGGCGGCTAACCTGAAGGTGCTGGAGGGGCAGTGATTTCAGAAGTTTCAGGGGGCCGTCCTTCGGGGCGGTCCTTTTCTTTTTTCCGGCCGCAGGGTACCATTAAAGAGAAGTGAGAAAGAGGTGGTATGGAGTGTTTCGATGCGTGATTTTTGACTTCGACATGACCCTCGTGGACAGCAGCTACGCCATCAGGGACACCATGAACATGGTGGCGGAGCGGCAGGGGCTTCCTCCGGTGACCCGGGAGCAGGTGCTGTCCGTTATCGGGCTTCCCATCCGTGAATCCTGGATGAAGATATGGAACCGTTTTGACGAGGAGTGGCTCACCGAGTTCAGGGCCCTTTTTCTTGAGCAGGAGTTTGCGGGTATTTTTCCCTTCCCCGGAACAGTATCGGTTCTCGAGGCTCTCACGGAGAAGGGAGTGGCCCTCGGAATAGCCTCCAACCGGCAGTCGCCGGTCAATCCGCTGAAGGCCACCGGGCTCTCCGGATATTTCCGATCCGTAGTGGGCATGGGCGATGTGGAGAACGCCAAGCCTGCCCCGGACATGATCCTGAAGGGCATGGCCGAGCTGGGGTTCGGGAAGGATGACACCCTCTTCGTGGGAGATACGGCGGACGACATGACGGCTGCGGCTGCGGCAGGGATCCTGTCCGTAGGGCTCACAACCGGGAATTTTCCCCCGGAGGGCCTTGTCGGGGCGGGAGCGTGGAAAGTGATGGACGCCATCGAGGAACTGCTCCCCCTGTGGAACGGGGCAGCGTCATGACAGGGCGCAGAAACCTGCTCGCCGGGGAGAAATCCCCTTACCTGCTGCAGCACGCCGACAATCCGGTGAACTGGCACCCCTGGGGCGACGGGGCCTTCCGGAAGGCCAGGGAGGAGGACAAGCCTCTCTTCGTCTCCATAGGCTATGCCACGTGCCACTGGTGCCACGTGATGGAGAGGGAATCCTTCAGCGACGGCGAGGTGGCGAACCTCCTGAACGACGCCTGCGTTCCGGTGAAGGTGGACCGGGAGGAGCGTCCCGACATCGACGGGAACTTCATGGCGGTCTGCCAGATGATGAACGGCAGCGGGGGATGGCCCCTGAACGTCTTTCTCACCCCGGAAGGGCTGCCCTTCTTCGCCGCCACATATCTGCCCAAGAGGGGGACGGCGGGCAGGCCCGGAATGGTGGACATGGTCCCCAGGGTGAAGTGGCTCTGGAAGACCCAGCGGGAGCAGGTGATGCAGTCCGCCGGAAGCATCCGGGAGACCCTGCTCAAAGAAGCCCTTCCCGCGGCGGGACCGTGCCCCGGGCAGGCCCAGGCGAAGGCTGCCTTCGACGAGCTGTCCCGGGGATACGACCCCCAGTGGGGCGGTTTCTCGAAGGAGCCGAAATTCCCCATGCCGTCGTGGCTTCTCTTCCTGTTTCACTACTGGAAGCGCTTCGGAGAAGGGACGGCCTTTTCCATGGCAAAGAATACCCTGTCCCGCATCTGGGCAGGGGGCATACACGATCACCTGGGGGGAGGCATTGCCCGGTACGCCACGGACCGCCGGTGGGTTCTGCCCCACTTCGAGAAAATGCTCTACGACCAGGCGCTGCTTCTCCATACAGCGGCGGAATTCCACAGGGAGAGCCCGGACCCGCTGTTCGAAGCATTCGCCGAAGACCTCGCCGGATTTGTTCTCCGGGAGATGACCTCACCGGAGGGAGGCTTCTATTCCGCCTTCGACGCCGACAGCGAGGGGGAGGAGGGAAAGTACTACCTCTGGACGGAGGAGCAGATCCGGAGCATCCTTTCTCCGGAAGAGGCGGGAGTGTTCCTCCACTCCTACGGAGTCCTCCGGGGAGGCAACTTCAAAAACGAGGTCACGGGGCGCATCCTGGGAGACAACGTGCTCTACATGGCCGTTTCCCCCGCGGAAGCGGCGGCGCGGTTCGCCCTGGAGCCGGAAGAAATCGGCGGACTGCTCTTCTCCTGCAGGGAAAAGCTGCTCGCCGAACGCCGCAAGCGTCCTGCGCCCCTGCTGGACGACAAGATCCTCACCGACTGGAACGGCCTCATGATCGCCGGACTCTCCCTTGCGGGGACCGTGTTCGGCCGGAAGGAGTGGGTGACGGCGGCGGAGAAGGCGGCCCGGTTCATCGAACTCAAGCTTCGGGAGAAAACCGGCAGGCTGCTCCACAGGTACCGGGACAGAGATTCCGCCATCCCCGGATTTCTCGACGATTACGCCTTCCTCGCCTGGGGGCTGACGGAGCTCGGAACCGCCACGGGAAAAAAAGACTACGTTCTTTCCGCGGCGAAATTCATGGACATCCTCCTGGAGGATTTTTCCGACGGGAAGAAGGGGGGCTTCTTCCCTCACGGAGGACAGGACGGAAATCTTTTTCTCCGAAGGAAGGAGGCCTATGACGGAGCCATACCCTCCGGGAACGCCGTGGCCATGGCCAATTTCCTCCGCCTCGCCGGACCGGCAGGGAGAAAGGACTTCCCGGACCACGCCCGGCGCACCGGGGGGGCCTTCTCGGAGCACGTCTCCAGGTACCCCC